>Ga0187874_10000081_pt1 | contig 121347 bp, 106 predicted proteins | sample June2016WEW_16_1_3_FD_132993 | JGI IMG/M metagenome (GOLD analysis project Ga0187874, IMG submission 132993) | Peatland microbial communities from SPRUCE experiment site at the Marcell Experimental Forest, Minnesota, USA - June2016WEW_16_150 | ecosystem: Environmental > Terrestrial > Soil >... | reverse complement strand
GACTTGGCAGTCAAAAGCGCGGTATTTTGCAAGTAGCCATTCCCTTAGGGCGCGGTAGCCAAGTGGTAAGGCAAAGGTCTGCAAAACCTTTATTCGTCGGTTCAATTCCGACCCGCGCCTCCAGCAACTTACGCAAAATCAGGCTATTTCCCGCAATCGGATCAGCCCGGCGATGTCGAACGCCTCGAAGACCCGGTAAACACTGATCCGGTCGCGATCCTGAGGCTGGGACGATGTACATACGTCAATCTGATGTCCCGATATCGGCCGGAATGCGAGGCGAGCTGCTATCCAGAACTGTCGCGTCCCATCACCCGGCGGGAATACTCGCAGGCCGCTGCCGTTACTCCAGACAAGTCCCCCAACGCATCCAAGTTCTGGACGGCCGGGTGGTATGCTGCTTGGCGGGGTGTGACCCATGCCCGCGAACCTGACCTCTGATTATCTGGCTGCGGAACAGGCTTACCAGCGCGCGGAAACCCACCAGGAGAAGATTGCCGCTCTGGAGCAAATGCTTGCCACCCTGCCGAAGCACAAGGGCACGGAGAAAATCCAAGCCGATCTCAGGCGGAAGCTGTCTCAGGCGCGGAGAGAATCCCAGAAGAAAGGTGCCGCCCACGCAGCGCCACCCTACTTCGTCAAGCGCGAAGGCGCCGGACAAGTCGTGTTGATCGGTCCCCCGAACTCCGGCAAGTCGCAACTGGTGTGCCATCTGACGCACGCCCGGCCCGAAGTTGCCGATTATCCCTTTACTACGCGCTTGCCAACTCCGGGCATGATGCTGTTCGAAAACGTGCAGATTCAATTGGTGGACACGCCGCCGATGTCCGCGGAATTCATGGAGCCTTGGATGACGCAGGTGATCCGCCCGGCGCACATCAGCGCGCTGATTGTCGACCCCAACGATCCCGATGTGCTGGGTGAGATCGAGTTCATCCTCCAGACTCTTGAGGGCTGGCAACTCCCGCCTCCGAAGCTGCTCGCGGGAAACAAGTGCGACCAGTCTGGCGCCGATGAGAACTTTGCCTCCTTGCAGGCACTTTACGGTGACCGCTTCCGGACCGTGGGAGTCTCGGCTGCCACTGGCGCCGGCCTGGAGGTGTTTGCTTGCGAGACGTTTCGATCTCTCGACCTTGTGCGGTTCTACTCCAAGGCGCCCGGAAAGAAACCCGACCTGGAGGTTCCCTACGTGCTGCGGCGCGGCGCTACCATCGCGGACGCTGCTGCTCACGTACATCGCGACTTCGCAGAACACCTGAAGTATGCCCGGCTGTTCCGGAAGTCCCACGAGCACGATGGGCTAATGGTGGAGCGCACGCACGCTGTGGAAGATGAAGACGTTTTGGAATTTCACACTGCGTAACGAGGCTCTGGGTCTTGGATGCGTTCTCGTCGGGGCGTTCGACGAGTCGAAGCGGCGGCAGATTCTTGCTCTCGCTCGGGACGAAGAGCCACTTTATCTGCTGCCGGTGGGAACGAAGTAGATCACGAAAGTGGGTGGCGCCGACACTACCGTGCCAACCGCTATTTCGCGGCCGATCAGCCAGGCGTATAACAAAGGTGAGGAGGTCACCACGATGCCCGCGCAAAAGCTGAAGCCGGTTCCCACAGCGAACTGGTGCGGCTGTCCTACAAGGATTTCGAGCGACTCGTACTGCCAACGGTGGCGAAGTTCTCATTGCGGCCGTAAGTGATCGGGATACTCGAAACCCCAGTGGCCATCGTAACGGGTCACACCGACGCCTGGACGCTGGCATCGACCGATTGCCGCATACGGCGGAAGTGTCCGCCTTTCCAGTAAGCGCGGCCGCAATCCGGGCAGCGCAGGAACTCGTCGTAGAAGCGGAAGTTCGCAACAGGCATGGCATTGGCCAAGGCCCTATTGGGCATACCGGCCGGAACCGAGTGTACACCCAGCGGCTCCCGGCCGCGGAATGCCTGGCCGCGCGATAATAGGACGGAGGGCTCCTGTCATGTCTTTTCAGCTTTCCTCCAATTCATTTGCGGAAGGCGGATGGATTCCGGAATTGCCCTCGTACAAGGGTGCCGGCCTCTCATTGTCGCTGGATTGGAGCGGTGAACTGGGGGACGTGCACACCTTCATGCTCGTAGTCGAAGATCAGGGGACGGGATTGATTCCGTCATTCGGCTGCTCTATTACTTGAAGTTAGGGTGGTTTCGTCATGCGGCTTGAATTGTGTGAGCCGGATCGACGGATAGATCCGGCGCGTTCCAGCGAGCCGGCTTGGAGCGTCATCTTCCAAGATGGATCCGAGCGGCGGTCCGGGGATGGAACTCCCCGTTTTACTTTCTGCGTTCCCACCAGCAAAGCCTTCCAATATCTGCTGGCCACCGATGTCTATTCCGCGGCAACCGCGTTCATTCGGGGAAAGTTCGACGTGAAAGGCGATCTCGAAGACGCGATACGCTTCAAAGGTTGGCAGCCCCAGAGCAGTTTGCGAAAACATCTCTTCGGCGCCATTGCACGCTGCGTGGCGGCGCTGGAAGGCGGATTCCAGACCGGGACCCAGGCTGCGCGCAACATCCGCTTTCATTACGATCGCTCCAACGAATTCTATCGGCTGTTTCTGGATCCACGCATGGTCTATTCCTGCGCGTATTTCCGCTCGCCGGACATGACGCTGGAAGACGCACAGGTCGCCAAGTTGAACCACATCTGCCACAAACTGGATCTTCAGCCCGGCGAACGGTTTCTGGACGTCGGCTGCGGCTGGGGCGCGCTGATCGGGCACGCTGCCGTTCAGTATGGCGCCGCGGCTACGGGCTGCACCCTGAGCCGCGCCCAGTACGCCTACGCCGTCGCCGGACTGGACGGCCGCGTGCGTGTCCTTGGGTGCGACTATCGGGAGCTTGGCGGCCGCTACGACAAGATCGCCTCCGTCGGCATGTTCGAACATGTGGGCAGGCGCCGGGCGCACGAGTACTTCCGCAAAATGGCGGACTTGCTTGCCCCGAACGGACTTTTTCTCAACCATGCGATTGCGCGCCCCCAGGGTGTGCGGGATGATGCGGCCAGCCTGTTCGTGCGCCTTCACATCTTCCCCGGTGGCCAACTCATCCACCTTTGGGAAATGATCCGCGCGGCCGAGGACAGTGGCTTCGAGGTGCTTGACGTCGAAAACCTGCGGCCGCATTACGCGCTCACCTGCCGCCGGTGGGAACAACGCCTGGCGGCGAACCGCGATGCGGGGCTGCTTCTTGTAGATGAGCCAACCTTCCGTGCATGGCGCCTTTGGCTGGCCGCCTCCGCGTTGAGTTTTGAGGACGGTTTCAGCAGCGTTTATCAAGTCCTGATGAGCAAGCGCGGTGCGCCTCGGCGGCGGCTCACACGCGAGAATATGTATTCAGATTCGGGCCTTTAGTGACACCTGCCCCGGCCACGTGCGGCACGGGAGATTGCGTGCGCCACAAAGCGCTGAGGTCGTGGAGATGCGGGGATTGATTTTGCCGGTCATCCGGCTTAGGCTTTACTGAGGAAATATCATGTCGAAGGAAAGGAAGAATGCAAATTCGTCTGTACCCCTGACAATCGACCCCCGTGACCAAGCCGAGCGGGAACTCATCTCCCTCGGCAACGATCTTGGAGATCAGGACATCGCCGCCCTTGCCTACGAGCTCTGGCAGGCTCGGGGTTGTCCGGATGGATCACCGGACGAGGATTGGTATCAGGCCGTAGAAATACTCCGTTCTCGCACTTGACCCGCACGCAGCAGATGGTTGATGTGCGACAAAGCGCAAGAGGGTAATGCGACTCTATCTTGTGAATCCCGACAACCCGATCGTCAGCCTGAACAAGGTCCGCTCGAATCGCCTGAATCGTTACCGGGTGTGGAAGCCGCTCGGCCTTCTCGTGGTGGCAGGACTGACTCCACCTGAGTGGGAGATAACGCTAATCGACGAGAACCTCGATCACTACGATTACGGACTCCTGCCCGGGCCAGATCTCGTCGGGATCACGGCGTTCACATCCCAAGCAACGCGTGCTTACGAGATCGCGGCGGCGTTCCGCGCCATGGGGGCGCCTGTCGTGATGGGAGGCATTCATGCCACGTTCTGTAGTGATGAAGCGCTGCAGTATGTGGATGCAGTGGTCACGGGCGAGGCGGAATCGGTGTGGAAGCAGGTCCTGGAGGACGCGAGCAACAAGGCACTGCGGAGGGTGTACGAGGGTGGAATCAGTTCGATGGCCGAAATCCCGCCGGCTCGCCACGACTTGCTGCGGGGAAGGTACTACTTCGGCTCGCTGCAAACCACCCGCGGCTGTCCGTTGAATTGCAGCTTTTGCAGCGTGACCGCTTTCAATGGAGGCACGTACCGTCACCGGCCGGTCGCCGATGTGATCGCGGAACTGCGGCTGATCCGGGAGAAAGTCGTCTTGTTCGTGGACGACAACTTCATCGGGACCCGCCGCGACCATCTCGCATGCGCCAAGGAACTTCTCCAGGCCATGATTGACGAGCGGCTGACTCGGCCTTGGATCTGCCAGGCAACCATCAACTTCGGGGACGATGAAGAACTGCTCGGCCTCGCGCGGCGTGCGGGATGCCAAGGCGTATTCATCGGATTCGAATCCCCGACGGTGGAAGGACTCATGGCGGTCGGCAAGAAGTTCAACCTCCAGAACGGGAGAGATCTTCGTGCATCGGTCCGCCGCATTCAACGGCACGGCATGAGCGTTGTGGGATCGTTCATCACGGGCATCGACACAGACTCGCGGGGGATTGGCGAAAGCATCGCTCGCGCAGCCGGGGAATACGGCCTCGACGGCGCGAATGTGCTGATCCTTACCCCACTTCCCGGAACCAAGCTGTACGCAGAGATGGAAAGTGGGGGCAGGATCCGGGCGAACGATTACCCGGGCGATTGGAGGTACTACACGCTGACGCATCCGGTGGCCGACTACAAGAATTTCAGTTGGACAGAACTGGTGGAGGAGGTAAATTTGTTCACTGATCGATACTACTCCTATCCGCAGATCCTGTGGCGGATGCTGCGGTTCGCCAGGAACAGACCAAGTCTCAAGACATTCTTGGTGGTGCTGGTGGCGAATCTGAGCTACCGATCCAACCAGTTTCTTGACCGCCGCATCTATGCGAACCGGCCAGACCCGGCCGAATGGCGCTCTCGCCCCAGCGCGTAAACATGATGCGCCACTGTTCCGCCGGAAGTCGGCGACCCGTGGGAAGGTGGGAAGTAGCGTCAACGGTGATGTCCAAGCACACCGGCACGGTAAGCATCGACTAGGTAGCTGTCAAATTCCAGGTTTTTACATCCGCTCGCGTTCAACGACATCAAGAGGAGTGCTTCCGCAACGAGCGCCAGGTTTCCCGTTCCAGAAACCCGCCTGCGACGTTACGTTCCATCTCCTGAAACAGCGGCCACGGCGCGGTGAAAGACATCACGTTTTCGCCAAGAGACGCGCGGACGTTCCGCCGCGCCGAAATGTCGGTCAGCCCGACTAGGGCGCGCGGCCGCTCGCGCTCAAGTTCGCGATAGGCATAGATGCCCGGCACCTGGCATCCCGCCGCCCAAGGCATGATAACGTTCTCCCCGTCCTTGTAAGCGTAGTTGGCCAGGATGACCAGCGCCGACAGGCGATCTGGATCCACGAAGAAGGTAACGCTCTTGACGTCTTCCTGCTCCGGAACAGTCTGATCCAGCGGTTTCAACACCACAAAGCGCGCCGGGACATCGCACATCGGCAGAGCTTCCAGAAATCCCCGGACCGTTTCGGGATCCTTGAGATACCGCTCACCATGCAAAAAGTCGTCGGCCATGCGACCCCATCCGGCGGCTTTCATGTGTTCGGCGATGGCACATCCTTGCGCCGGCTGTTCATTCCCGCTTGAAAGAAACGCGCAGAAACCTTCCACACCGCCCGGGAAGTCCTCATACCGGTTGCCGAATCCCAAGCCAACACCGCCGCCCCAACAGCCGAAAGTCCCGCGGTCAAACGCCGCCGCGCGTCCGCGGGCTGCGACCGTGGCAAATGCGCTCATGACGCACCCCCATCCGCCCGGTTTGAACCGGATCGTTCCCTGTGGCGCCTCGTCCGCCCAGATCAGCGCGACCGGGTGCGTTCCGAGTCCGATCGCCCCGGCGGTAATGCTTTGCATGGTCTTTCCCCAACGGCCGTTCGGGCCAAACAACGCCTTGATTATATTCCATTGAGCCTGGCCGGGCCCTCGGGGCGAAGTGCCGTCCAATGAAGTTGTATGAAAGCTCGTTTCTGCCTTGTGGCACAGTTTGCGGATTGCTCAGGCGCGTCCCATGACCACGGTGTGGGGGCTCATCGGAATGGGGTGTGCGATGACGCCTCCGAAGCCTGCCTCGTGTTACATACCCGTCAGTTCGCTCAGGGTATAGGCGTCGCCCGCCGCAGTGGAGGTCAACATGGTCATGCTGAAGGCCGCGGGCATGGGCGGGGAGACGCGGTCTTCATTGGGCACGAACTCGAGCGTGGCGGCGAACATCCTCCTCTTCAAATAAGCCGGGATTCCTGCTTTGGCATCCCATCCCGGATTCTTACAAGGGTACACCAACCGCCTTTGCTCGCGCGATCGGTTGGAACCTCGGGTCAACGCGCGCGGAAGGCCAGCAGAAACTGCCAAAATCTGTAGACAAACAGACCTCAAATTAGCAATATCGAAACAACACAGACAGCATCCATGGCGGTGAGTCCCCTCCCAGCGCCACTCTCTGAGTGCAGGCCCCGAGATACCCAACTCGGGGACCTTTATTCGTCGGTTCAATTCCGACCCGCGCCTCCAAGAAAATAGCGGTAAAGCTTCTCGACCCGCGGCCCCTGGCGGCGGAGACGGAACAATCCTCCGTGCCCAAACTTCCTGTCACCGAATTCCCGGGCGAAACGTCACTCTATCCATGCATCGACGCGACAAGAGAAGTGCATTCTATTCCATTTCCCTTGCATTTGCGCTTTTCAGCCGCCTGTCGGCGGCGCCTCCGCCCACCAACGAGTGGATGGTTCTCCTGGCGGAGCCCCCGGTCGTTGATCGCTTTCCGGGGCGTATCGAGCAGACGCGGACCGCCTCCGAACCCTACCGGCAGCACCTCCGCGAAGTGCAAGAGGCCATCCGCGCCCAAATCGAAGCCATGCACGTTCCGGTGACCGGCGCCGTGCAGCACCTGCTAAACGGAGTATTCGTGCGGGCGACTCCCGAACAGGCGGCCATGCTGCGGAGTCTGCTCGGTGTCAAGGCCGTGGTTCCGCTGCGGCGTTATCACCCAAACGACCAGCTTACTTTGAGTAATGTCCAGCAGGCCTGGAACAGCTCCGCGATCGGCGGCCCGGGCAACGCCGGCGCGGGGCTGAAGATCGCGATTATCGATACCGGGATCGACTATACTCACCCTTCCTTTCAGGACGGCTTGCTCACGCCTCCCGCCGGCTTCCCCAAGTGCGACGTTCCGTCCAACTGCGCCTTCACGAACAGCAAGGTGATCGTAGCCCGAAGTTACGTCAGCACTCTGACTGCGGGCAGCACTCCCAGTAATCCCGCAGCCGATTCGCGGCCGGACGATCTCTCGGCTCGCGATTTCACCGGGCACGGAACGGCGGTGGCGTCGGTTGCGGCTGGTGTCGGATCAACGGTTGGCACGACGGCGATCTCCGGCGTGGCGCCGAAGGCATTTCTCGGCAACTACAAGATCTACGGCTCGCCGGAAGTAAACGGCGGAGCGTCCGACGCGGGAATCATCGAGGCGCTGGACGACGCGGTAACGGACGGCATGGACGTGGTGAATCTATCCTCCGGCGGTCCGGCTTTCGGAGGGCCGCTCGACAGCGGCCCGGTCTGCGGACTTCCCGCCGGTGAGGCTTGCGATCCGGCAGCGGCGGCGTTTGAGAACGCCATGAAGAATGGGCAAGTTATCATCGTCGCGGCGGCAGGCAACGCCGGAGCGACCGGTTACCAAAGCCTGACTAACGGCGCTGCCACTTACGGCACGGTAGCGTCGCCGGCGTATACGCCGTCCGTCATCGCGGCCGGCGGCATTCAAAATGACGTGACCTATGCCGACACGATCGCCGTTTCCGGAAGCGGTGTTCCCTCGAACCTGGCCACTCTCTACGCTTTCCCGAGCCCGGACGGCCCTTCGCCGGCAGCGCCTCTGACCGCGCCGCTGGTGGATGTCACCGGGGTCGGCGCGGATCCTCTGTTGTGCACTGCGCCCGCGGCCGCGTCCTTGACCGGCGGCATCGCCCTGATCTTGCGCGGAACCTGCAATTTCATTGTGAAGGTGGAGAACGCGCAATCGGCGGGCGCGGTGGGTGTCATCTTTATCAACAATGTGAGCACCATGACCAGCCCGGGCGGCCTGGCGGGCACAACCATTCCGGCTTTCATGATCAGCCAATCGGACGGCCAGAACCTCAAGAGTTTTGTGGATGCAAACGCCGGAACCAATGTCACGCTCAATCCCAATCAAGTCCCGGTGCCGGCCAGCACGCTGGGATTCATTCCGGAATCCGTCGCGTACTTCGCCTCGCGCGGCCCAGCCATCGGCGCCTACGGCGTGAAGCCCGATGTTTCGGCGGTAGCGACGAACTTTCTGCTGGCGGCTGAGAACGTCGATCCCTATGGCGACCTCTTCTCGCCGACCCGATACGCGGTGGCGAACGGAACCAGCTTTGCGAGTCCCATGCTGGCGGGCGCGGCAGCCCTGGTCAAGCAGGCGCAGCCAAGCCTGACACCTCTGCAGGTGAAGTCGGTGCTGGTGAATTCAGCCACGCTGACGGGCTTGCTCAATCAGGCCGGCACGGGTGCGGCTGGAATTGCGGACGTCGGTTCGGGCCTTCTCCAAGCCCAGAACGCGGTGCTCTCGCCGGTTCAGTTCGTCCCTTCGACGGTATCCTTCGGCCTGCTGTCCGGTTTGCTGCCGGCGTCACAAACGCTGACGGCTACCAACAGCTCCGCATCGCCGTTGACGCTCGGCTTCAGCGTTTCCGCGATCACGAGCGCCGCGGCCACCCGCGTGCTTGTGGACAATTCGAGCAATTCCACGCTGACGATAGCGGCGGGCCAGAGCTCGTCGATTGTGGTGAGCCTGTCCGGGTCCGTGCCATCCCCGGGCCGCTATGAAGGCGTGATTAACGTGAGTGGCGCCTCCATTCCGCTGCATATCCCTTACCTGTTTCTGGTGTCCAGTAACACGGTCTACGACGTCATCCCGATTCTCGGCAATGGCTTCGACGGTCCTGTAAGCCAGGAGATTCCAGCCGATCTGGGCGGGGGACTCGGCATTCGCGTGATCGATGCCTACGGTGCATCGGTTTCGAACGCCCTGGTGCAATGGTCCGCGGTGCTGGGAGGGGGCCAGGTGCTCAACGGCTCGCAGTACACCGACACTGCGACCGACTCCAACGGCGTGGCATTCGCCACGGTGGTTCTCGGGTCGGCTCCCGGCACGCAGGAGTTCAGCGCCCGTGTCGCGGGGCTCACCGTCGACTTTACTGGGAATGCGCGCATAGCACCGGCGATCGATGCGGGGGGTATCTTGGACGGGGCCAGTTTTACACCCGGCCGGGCCGTCGCCCCGGGTTCGATCATTTCGATTTTCGGAACCCACCTTTCCGACACCATCGCTTCGGCGCTGCAGTTTCCTCTTCCGCTGGGGATTGACGGCGTGGCCTTCAGCTTCGACATTCCTTCGGCCGGAGTGAGCCTGCCGGCTCATTTCCATTACGTAAGTCCGACTCAAATCAACCTGCAGGCGCCCTGGGAGCTGGCTAACTATCCGTCGGCCACGGTGAAAGTGATTATAAAATACACTTACAGCCCTGAGTACACCCTGAGTCTTGCCACTTATTCACCCGGATTCTTCTCGTACCAAGCGAACGGGCAGTTGGCGGCGGACGCTCTTGATTTGAGCAACAACCAGGTTACCTCCACTAACCCGGTCGCGCGCGGGAGCACGGTCCAGTTGTTCCTCAATGGATTGGGGCCGGTAAATCACCAGCCTGCGGACGGCTGGCCGGCGACGGACGCCTCGTCGACGACCGTGTCGAACCCTTCCATCTCGATCGGAGGACAGCCCGCCACGGTAACCTTTAGCGGGTTGGCCCCTGGCTACGCGGACCTGTACCAGGTGAACGCGGTTGTCCCTTCCGGCATCGGGACGGGAGCGCAGCCGATCACGTGCAGCATCGGCGGGGTTTCCTGCCAGACGGTGAGCTTGTATGTGAAGTGACCTCTACTGCCAAGCCATGGGGGGTCAGTTCTCTGACCGGCTGGTTTGCTGCGTTTGCGCAATCCATCGCTCACGCTGGTGGCCAACGATACGAGCCGCGACTTGTCGCTCGACCGTGAGGGAGCGGTGCCCGTCCCGCGCATGTTTCCTCGCGGTCGGGCAACTGGGCAAAGCTGCGCCCAGGGGTATAATATACTTCAGGTGATATAGAGGATGTTGACATGAAGATCCCAGCTCTTCTTTGTGTTCTGCTAGTGGCCTCCGTTGGGCTTTTGGCCCAGGATCAGGCCCCGGCGCCTCCGCCGCCGGGACAGGCTCTCACTCCGGATCAGCTCAACGATCTGGTGGCTCCGATTGCGCTCTATCCGGATCCGTTGCTCAGCCAGGTGTTGGTGGCATCCACGTATCCGCTGGAGGTGGTTCAGGCCTCCCAGTGGCTCCAGAGAAATCCAGGACTCACCGGCCCTGCCCTCACCGCGGGCGCGCAGCAGCAGAATTGGGACCCCAGCGTCCAGGCGCTGGTGGTTTTCGGCGACGTGCTGAAGCGCTTGAGTGACGACGTTACCTGGACCACCAACCTGGGAAACGCATTCCTGGCCCAGCAGCAGGACGTGATGGATGCCGTGCAGCGCATGCGCCAGCAGGCGCAACAGGCCGGCAAACTCGCCTCCACGGCCCAGGAAAACGTGGTCGCGAAAAACGAAGGCGGCCAGCCCTACATCGAAATCTTGCCCGCCGATCCCGAGGTGATTTACGTTCCGATGTATGACCCCGCGTGGATTTGGGGACCGCCGCTGTGGTACCCCTACCCGCGCTGGTACTGGCCCCCGCGCAGCATCATCGTGGGCGGAATCGGCTTCGGGTTCGGTGGCGGCATCAATATGGGACTGTTTTTCGGCTATGGCTGGCATGGCTGGGGCGGATGGGGTTGGGAGCCCGGCTGGGGCGCCCACACCGTGATTGTCAACAACGCCTTCATTCACCAGTACAACTTCAACACCGCGCATCTCGGCAACATGCACGGCACCTCGACCTGGACGCATGACCCGGCTCACCGCCAGGGCGTGCCCTATGCCACCGCCGGGCTCAACGACCGCTTCCGCGGCAACGTGCGGCAGAATGTGGCGCCGCGCTCCGTGCCCCCAGCGGCCCGCACCGGCGCCCAGCAGTCCAACGAGCGCGTCGGAAACCGCCAGATGCCGAAAAACAGTTCGCCCGCGCAGAGCCGCTCGGTGTTTGGAGGAATGAATAACGGCAGGGCCGCGCAGACCCAGGCCCAACATGGATACTCCAGCATGGGGGCGGCTAGAAGCGCCCCGGCGCGATCCTCCCCGCCCCGCGGCGGCGGCGGAAGGCGGGAATAGGAGCCACCGATGCGAACGAATTCTCCATACTGGATTGGCGCCCTCGGATTGATCCTGGCGGCGGCCCTGCCGCAAGCGGTACACGCCGTCCCGCAAGCCCCAGAGATGACCTTTGCGACGCCGCAGGAGGCCGGCGCCGCGCTTCTGGCCGCCGCCGAACACAACGACACCGCCGCCATGATGAAGGTGCTCGGCGCCGGCAGCAAGGACATCGTCGAATCCGGCGATCCGGCCGAAGACAAGAACGGGCGTGCGCAGTTTGCCGAACGCGCTCACGCCCGCATGCAGGTGGAGATCGAACCCGGCAATCCAAACCGGGCGGTGCTGATCGTGGGCGAGAACGATTGGCCGTTCCCGGTGCCCTTGCTCCTCCAGAACGGACGCTGGCATTTCGACGCCGATCGGGGCCGCGTTGAGATTCTGGCGCGGCGTATCGGCCGCAATGAATTGGCGGCCATTGACGTCTGCCGTGGTTATGTGGAGGCGCAGATGGAGTATGCCGCCCGCGACCGGAATGCCGCCGGCATGCTGCAATACGCCCAAAAGATCGTCAGCACTCCCGGCAAAATGGATGGTCTGTATTGGGCCGGCGAATCGGGCCTGGTTCCCAAGGCCTTCGCCGACGCAGCCGCGGCCATGTCTGCCGAAGGCAAGAAACCGGAACCGTATCACGGCTACTATTTCCGCATCCTGAAAGCACAGGGGCCGAATGCCCAGGGCGGAGCCTTGGATTACGTGGTGAAAGGCCAGATGATCGGCGGATTTGCCCTGGTGGCCTATCCCGCCGAATACAGTGTTTCCGGCGTCAAAACATTCCAGGTCAACCATCTTGGCGTGGTATACGAGAAGGATCTGGGTCCCACCACAGAAACACTCGCCCGGCAGTTGATCCGTTTCGATCCGGACAAGAACTGGAAAGCGGTAGTGGGCGAATAGCTGACCGCGGCTTCCCGCGGCCGGCGATGCCGCTCAGAGGTTGGCTGGAAACTTGTCCAGCCGGAGCAACTCTGCCGCCGGCGCGGGTTTGATCAAATGATGAACCTGAAGACCGGCATCCGAACCGGCCTCGCGCTGCTGCCGGTGGCGCTGGCGGTCATTGTGATTCCACGCCAGGCGCCCACCCAAAACGCCCCTCCGCCCGCCGCTCCGCCGGGCCTCGAAAAAATCCAGCACTTTGTATTTATCATGCAGGAGAACCGCAGCTACGACCATTACTTTGGAACGTATCCGGGAAGCGAAGGACTGCCTCCAGGCGTGTGCGTTCCCAATCCCAACGGCGGGCCTTGCGTGTCGCCGTACCACGACACTGCCCTGGTCAATCAGGGCGGCGCGCACAATTGGGTCAACGCGTTGAACTGCATCGATGGCGGCCTGATGGATGGCTTCATCGCCGGAGCGATCGGTAATCCGGGCGACGTCATGGGCTGGCACGACTCCGGTGAGATACCCAATTACTGGAACTATGCGCACCTGTATGTGCTCCAGGACCGCCTTTTCGAGTCCGTCACTTCTTACAGCCTTCCGGCGCACTTATACATGCTGGCGGCGCAGAGCGGAGGTTACATCGGCACCGGGCAGACGCAGCCCGATTCTTACGCGTTTGCCGAAATCACGGAGCTGCTGACCAGCGGCAAAATCGACTGGCGTTATTACGTGAACCGCGGGAAGACCGCGGGCGCGGCCGATGGAGGGGTGGCCGACGTCGATTCGGACGAAACCACCTACACCTTCTGGAACCCTCTGCCCGCGTTTCCGGTGGTGAAGAACGACCCCGCGCAGTTCGGCCGCCTCACCAACGCCACCCAGTTCTACACCGACGCACAGAACGGCACACTGCCGCAGGTAAGCTGGGTGATTCCCAACAATACCGTCGGCGAGCACCCTCCCGCCGACGTCTCCACCGGCATGAGCTACGTCACCGGCCTGGTCAACGCCGTCATGAATTCCCCCGAGTGGAACTCCACCGCCATTTTCCTCGCCTGGGACGATTGGGGCGGATTCTACGACCACGTCGATCCGCCCAAAGTGGATCAATACGGGCTGGGCATTCGCGTGCCCGGGATGGTGATCAGCCCGTATGCGCGCCAGGGCTACGTGGATCATAAGACTTATTCTTTTGAATCCTGGCTGCGCGTGGTCGAGGAACGTTTCGGCGTCCAGCCCATGACCGGCCGCGACAACACCGCCAACGACATGGCGGACGCCTTCGATTTCACCGCGCAGCCGCGCGCGCCAGTCCTGTTGTCTCCCGGCGGGTCGCCCTATCCGCAACCGCTCCAGGCCATCGCCCATCCCGCGGGCGCGCTCATCACGGTCAATTCGGCCTACGGCACGTATGCCATCGCCCCTGAGAGTGTCGCCAGCATCTACGGCAGCAACCTGGCGACTCAAACTTTGCAGGCGCCGCCGGCGTCGCAGCAGTTGCCCACGTCGCTCGGCGGCGTGAGCGTCACGCTCAAAGACGCCAACGGCGGCGCTTTCCCGGTGGGGCTCTACCTGGTTTCGCCCAACCAGGTAAACTGCGTAATCCCCAAGGGCGTGGCAGCGGGAGTGGCTACTCTTACACTTACTAACTCGGCCGGCACTCTTACGGGCGCCGCGGTTGCGGGCACAATCGCTCCGGGCTTATATACGGCTAACGCTACCGGTCAGGGTCCCGCCGCGGCCCAAGTGACCAACGGCAGCACTTACTCCAATACCTTTCAATGCGCGGCTGCCGGCATCTGCACGATGACCCCGATCAACCCGGCCGCAACCCCATACCTGATCCTCTATGGAACCGGCATCCGCGGCGGAGCCATTGGAACCGTCGGAGTCAAGATCGGCAACCTCGATGCGCAGGTCCTCTACGCCGGCGCGCAGGGCACGTATCCGGGCCTCGACCAGGTGAATGTGTCGTTGCCCGCCGCGCTCAAGGGCCGCGGCCGGCAGGTGGTCACTATCACGGTAAACGGCCAGGCTACCAACATGGCGCAATTGACATTCGAGTGACGTGGTGGCGCATCAATACCGCCGCAGCCGGCGCGCCCTCTCCAGCACTTTCTCCACTTCTCCACGTTGGGTAGGAACGCCTCTTCGAGCGGCGGGCTATAGGGCGCCGATCGCACGGCCCATCGCACGGCCTTGCATCGGGGTGGGCGCTGTGTTAACCAACAGGACGGAGGTGCAGGATGAACGGGACTGCCAAGCGATGGGTGGCGCTATCCGCCCTAGTTACAGTGTTGTTGATCTTAATGTCTTGTTCTTCGGGGCCGGCCGGTCCGCAAATGGGTACGCCGGCGTTCTACTGGCAGGCGGCCCGCGAGGTCTATGCTACGGGCGACTACACAAAGACCCTGGAAGACCTCGACCAGTTGCTGGCCACTAACAATGAGTACCTCGACCGGGCCCTTCCCTGGGACCTGGTATTGAAGTCGGGCTTGGCCGCCGGGTATGTGGATCTGGCCGAGAATTACGCCGTGGGTGAGCGCATGAACAGGTCCGACCCTACGGCCTTCCACCGCGTGGTGTCGGAGAGCCGCAACACGGCCGCCCGGCTGTCGCTGCAGTTCGCGGAGGGTTTTGCGAAGTTCGACAACGTGAAGGGCGACACCGTCTCGCTGGCCTTCGGCTTTCCCAGAGGTTCGGCGGCGCTGGTGGCGCAGTTCTCGAAGGTGGCCAGCGGCATTCCGTTGGCGGCGGCGGAAGCCGAGACCGCGCAAAAGCGGGCCCTCGAGCGCGGCGTAGTGCTGGCTGCTTGCCAGGCTGCCGGAGCGCCGGGCGATGCGGCCAAGACCGAGGAACTGCTCAAGGGCGGCACGGCCACGGTGCCGCGCGCGACCTTTCTGATGGCGATGGCGGAAACGTTGTATAACCAATCGCGGCTCTTCACGCCCGACAAGCTCGACCAGCCAGAGAAGTTGCGGATTTTCTGCGAACGCGCGCAGGCCGCGCTGCAGGGAGTGCCGGAGTCCAAGGAATCCAAGGAGTTGAACGGCCGCATCCAGGCGGCGCTGAAGAAGGCGGCGAAGAAAGTCAAAACATAGCGCCGGTTTCTTTGCCCGTCGGCGCCAAACACGTTCGCGATCCGCATGCCGCGTGCCCGTGGGGTCAGGCTTTCTAGCGACGATCGCGAAAAGCGCCGGCTAAAAAACCGGCGACAGGCTGAAAGCCTGGCCCCACAGGGCCTGTGCGAGCGGCGTGTAGCCACGGTGTATACTTGATTTGAAAGCTTTGTTTCGCGGGCCTCGCAGTACACAACCCGCGCGCAACCGCTCGATTGTCCGGAGCGGGTTGACCCTGCCCAGGCTGCGCCGGCTGTCGCAGACCCTCTTTCTGGGACTCTTCCTGGTCCTTCTCTGCAAAACCGAGTTCCGCGGCTCCTTCCAGCCGGGCGGGCTGGAGTTCCGCCTGCCGTACCCGGTGCGCGCTTTTCTCGAAACCGACCCATTAATCGCCATCGCGAATGCGCTGGCCACGCGCGCGCTCTATCGCGGATTGCTCTGGAGCCTGGCGATCCTCATCCCGACGCTATTCCTGGGACGATTCTTCTGTGGCTGGATATGCCCGCTCGGGACACTGAACCACCTCGTTGGCAACATCCGGTCGGAGAAAAAATTGGGCCGGCAACGCATCACTTCCAACCGCTATAAACAGTGGCAAACCTTCAAGTACTATCTGCTTTTCGCTCTGCTGTTGGCGGCTCTATTGGGTGGCGCCCTGGTGGGAATCTTCGACCCGATCGCGCTGGCCGTGCGATCGCTCGCGCTTTCCATTCTGCCGGCATGGAACTACGCGCTGAACGCACTGCTCGAACGAAGCCACGGTCATGCCGCGCCGCTGAGCGTCCTGCTTAGCTTTAAACAGGCGCATTTCCGCCAGGGATTCCTGCTGGGAGCGATCTTCATCGTCATCCTGGCGCTCAACTTGAGGATCACCCGCTTCTGGTGCCGCGCGCTGTGCCCGCTGGGTGCGCTGCTGGGCCTGGCCTCGCGCTGGTCCATTCTGGGCCTCGAGAAACACCCCGCCCACTGCGAGGATTGCAACCGTTGCCTGCTGCATTGCCAGGGCGGGGACGATCCCATCCCCGGTGCGCCGTGGCGTAAAGCCGAATGCCATCTGTGCATGAACTGCGTCGCCGATTGCCCGGAAAGCGGGATTCAATTCCGTTTTTTTCCGGCGGCTCCCGGCTCCAATGCCATTGAGGGCGTGGATCTCAAGCGGCGCAAAGTGTTGGCCGGGCTGGCAGCCGGCGCAGTGACGATTCCCTTGTTGCGGGCCAATACCGGTCTGAGCGCCGAACCGCACGAGCGGCTGATCCGGTCCCCGGCGGCGCTGGACGAGAAGCAGTTTCTGGCGCGCTGTATCCGCTGCGGGGAGTGCATGAAGGTGTGCCCGAATAACGCCCTGCATCCCGCATTCACCGAAGCGGGCTGGGAGGGCATCTGGACTCCCGTGCTGGTGCCGCGCGTGGGATATTGCGAGCCCAGTTGCACCCTCTGCGGCCAGGTATGCCCCACTGGCGCGATTTGGGAGTTTACGTCAAAGGAGAAAGCCTGGGTCGGGGTGCCCTCCGGGCCCGGAGCAGACGCCCGGCCGATCCGTCTCGGCACAGCTTTCTACGACCGCGGCCGATGTCTGCCTTGGGCCATGGCCACCGACTGCATTGTGTGCGAGGAGTGGTGCCCGACTTCGCCCAAGGCCGTCTACCTGCGGCCGGCCGAGGTGACCGATGCCGCCGGAAACGCCAGGCAGGTGCGGCAGCCATACATCGATCCCGAGCGCTGCGTCGGCTGCGGCGCGTGTGAGTATGCGTGCCCGGTACGCGACCGCCCGGCGGTTTACGTCACGAGCGCCGGTGAGAGCCGGTCGCAGACCAACCAGATCCTGCTGAGACCTGCGGCCAAGCCCATGTCCTGGCTCCCGGAGAGCGGCGACGCGCCGGGGTGGACGAAGGTGGGCCAAACGCGCCTGTTTGAAGCCGCCGATCTCTGGAAATATGTCGATGGCGATGCCGAGCGGTATCTGCGGGCGGGCGTCCGCCGCACCCTCACGGCGAATTACCGCTATGCCAACACCGTGGAAGCCGTCGCGGACATTCACTTGATGGACACGCCCCAGGGCGCCGCGGCGATCTTCGAATCCGAGTCACCCGCCGGAAGCCGGCCGGTGGCCCTCGGCGATGCAGGCAGGAGCTATGGTCAGAGCCTGACATTTCACCGGGGCGCTTTCTTCGTTCGCCTGGTGGCCTACCAGGATACGCCGCAGACGGAGGGGGCGCTGGTGGGGTTGGGGCAGGGTATTGAGCGAAGGGTGAGGCAGGAATGACCGGTAGCAGGGCCATGGTGGGGATACGGAGGATCTAGACCTTCTCCGGGGCGTAGCGTGCCAATGCCTTCCGGCGCTTCGGGTTCCGCTCGTGGATCATCGCGTGTAGATAGGGCCAATACTCAGAAACGAGAAGCCCCTGGCCCTGCATGTTTCTCCGCACGAAGGACGCGGTTCGCAGGACGCGATGCTGCCGTAGATCACTGAGAAAGATCGGTGCATCCAACTTGCAAACGCGCTCTATCCGCCCACCGTAGCATTCGCCCCGTCTCCAGCTAGCGGGGCTCCGCTTCAGCTCACGGCCAGCAAAGCGAAACACGTCCGTGATGCAGCAATTCGGATAGCCACGATACATCAATAGAAGATCACCGTGCGTCGTTTGTTTTGATAAGGCCCACTCCAACACATCTCGCTCATCCAGCCAGTGGCATTGACTCTTGGTGGCTACCTGGAGCCAGACCTTAAACGAACTGCCGAAGTAACGCTTCAGTTCGATCACTTCGAGACGAGATGGTGCCCCCGGCCAGTCGTGATGCCAGCACACGATGCAGTCGCACTCCTTAGCGTCGTGGCCATGCGCTCGAAAGCTACTGGAGCGGTATTCAAACTCGATTCTGACTCGCTTCTCACGGTCGCCCGCGTGTCGATACGCGATGCAGTCCGGGTAGGCGGCGCGGATCTTCTCGATGCGAAATTGCAGGCGTTTCGCGACCTGTGAAAACAGGAAAACCACTCCCAATTCGTTCTCAGGGGCATACTGAAGCGGAGCGTTCTTGAGTGGTAACGGCCTCTCCGAAGGCTTCATCAGGAGAAGTCTAGCAGGTGGGCGCGCGGTTAGGGAACTCCTCACTACGACCCCACTGCCTAATGACCCCTGGCCTCCATCGCTGGTGAGTGCTATAGAAGCCGGGGACGAGAAGCCGGGGACGGACGGGACGTTTCCAGTGGCTTTCAGCGGTTCGAGAAGCCGGGGACGGACGGGACGTTTCCAGTGGCTTTCAGCGGTTAGTCTCGTGACACGGCGTTCAAAGAATGGGCCCCGCCAAGTCTCTTCTTAACGTCCGATGCTCTACAAGCTCGCGATGATCGCGTCACGCGACACACCTTTGTGCTGGGCGACTGTGCGGAGAATTGAAATAAACGTGCCAACCCTGAGGGGATGGTGGTCCGGAATCGCGATCCGTTGGTGAGTCGGTTCCGAGGTTTCCAGGATGATGTGGCTGCCGGCCTGATGCACCTTCGTGTATCGCCATCGCCGGCACAGGGTATCCGCGAGATGCGTGCCCGAGACGTCGCGAGGGATCTTCATGCGACGGACAAGATCTCGTCGCGGACAAGGTGGAGGCGAATTCGCTCAGGCCGTGGCCGGTCGAAGAAGAACGCAGCGGTCGCTTCCAGCACGTTCTTACGCAACTCCTCCCACGTACCCGCTTCAGTGAAGATGTTTTCGGTAAGGCATTCGGCGCAATAGCCACCGTCGGCCTCCTGGACAACCTCGAAAATCAGTTCAGGCATACGGACCTGCCTGCTGCGGCGCATGCGGCTCATGAGGCTGGCTGGCGACCTGTGCATACATTGCATCCGGCGCCAGATCGATCTCGCCGGGCCATGCGACCGCGCCATGATCAATGAAGACCTGCTTGAAGAATTGCTCATCCCGCAACGACGCGAGCGCGCCGGTCAGTTCTTCTCGCCGCAACCGCACACGCCCCGTCAGTCCATCCTTGAATCGGACAAGGAGGCAGTAGTGCGGCTCCGCCTTCACTTCAACTACGTCCCAATACATTGAACAAATACTCCGTTCATGCCAGCGGCTCAATTTTCGCCGGCGCCGTGTTCCCGCGGCAGAACCGCCAGTTCTCCAATAATTCTTCTCTATGTATCATCGCCCATTCCTGGACCAGGTTCAAAGCCCGGCGCGGTAGCTGGCCTTGGATGACCTCCAGCGTGCTGATGTCGACCGTGGCTTCGAACTCACCATATCGAGCGTGAAAGTGTGGCGGCGCGTGGTCATTGAAAAACATCCGGATCAAGATTCCATAGAACGTACTGATCGTCGGCATGCGCGACGCTGATTTTACCACCTCACAGGGAGGACTCCCCTCAACGAAGGATCTTCACGCAACCGCCGTGGGCTGTTCAAGGGAACTCTTGGCAAAAGCAAGAACCTGATGCACCTGCTCCCTACTGACAGATGGGAACCACTCCAAAAACTCGTCAATGGTCGAGCCTTGGTCGATGTGCTCGAACAGCGCGGCAACCGGCAGGCGGGTGCCGCGGAAGCACCATGTCCCGCCCAGCTTCCTGGGGTTCCGGTCGACAGCACTGCAAAGGCTCCAATCCATACTGTCAGTGTACCGTTGATCGGGCGGTACCGATACATTCCACTTGGGCCCAGGCGCACGACATACAAGTGGGGGAACCGGGGACGCACGGGACGTTTCCAGTGGCTTTAGCGAGTTTGTCCCGTTGAAACCTGTTCCATGCCGTGGGCCTGAAACAGGACGTGATTTCTTCGTCGCCGAATTCGCCGGGCTCCAAGTGGTATAATCGTTCTGACTAGACTAGTCAGAAATGGGGCGCGCAATGAGCAAGACGCAGGACCGCTCTTCCCGGCGGACCCTGAATCGAGAACGTCATGCGGTCCAGAAGGACTGGCAACTGCAGGAGGCCAAAGCGCGTTTTAGCGAAGTGTTCCGTCTGGCGCGGGAATGCGGCCCGCAACGCGTGACCAAGCACGGTAGAACGGCAGTGGTGGTGATTCCAGCCGAGGATTACGAGCGCCTTTCCAGGTCCAAGGCGCGTCAAGGCAGCCTGGCCCAGTTCTTCGCGGACTCGCCGCTGGCTGGTTCGGGTATTCAACTGGATCGACCACGCGATTTCGGAAGAGCGATTGCGCTGTGAGCGGCTTCCTGCTGGATACCAACGTCGTCTCCGAACTGATCAGGCCCAAGCCCGATGATAAGGTACTCCGCTGGGTCGAAGAGACGGACGAATCGATTCTGTTTCTGAGCGTGCTCACGCTGGGCGAAATCAGGAATGGCGTTGAACGTCTGCGCTCACGGCGACACCGGGGACGACTGGAATCATGGCTGCAAGTGGATCTCCGATCCCGCTTTCAAGACCGGATTTTGCCGATCCACGCAGCTATCGCGGATCGATGGGGCACGATCTCCGCAATTGCCGCAGCGAAAGGCAAACCGGTTCCCGTCATCGACGGCCTTCTCGCGGCAACGGCATTACATCACAACCTCACGCTCGTCACCAGAAACAGCTCGGACGTTTCCGGAACCGGTGTTCCAACGCTGAATCCATGGTTATAAGATGAGTGTCCGAGACGTCGCGGGGGATCTTCATGCGACGGACAAGATCTCGTCGTCCGCCCCTCGCCTGCATCCGCTCCGAGTGCTATAACAGAGTCAGAATACCTGAAATAGCCGGGGCTTCCGGGGGCAAGAGCCATGCGCATCGGCCCACAACACGGCGTCACTCGCAGGGGGCTCCTGCAAGCCGGCCTGGCCGGCGCCTTCGTTGCCAGAGCCGCGGCCGCTGAAAAGTCCAAAGTCGTCATCGCGCGCGATCCGGCTCTCCGTGGCGCCGGAGGCTCTCCCGATTCCGGCCGCGTGGTGAAGATGCTCGATCGGGCCATGCAGTCGTTCTACGGCGGCGATTCCCCGATGGATGCCTGGAAGAAAGTGGCGCGGCCCGGCGAAGTAGTCGGCCTGAAGGTAAACTGCCTGTCCGGCAGGGGCGCGGCTACCAGCCCCGTGCTGGTGGATGCCGTCTGCGAGCGCCTGCAGCAAGCCGGAATCCCGCAGAAGGACATCGTCATCTGGGACCGGCTGAACTCCGACCTGGAGAGCGCCGGTTTCCGCGTGGCCGCCCGCAAAGATCGAATCCGCTGCATCGGCAACGATACCGCCGGCTACGACACCGACCTGGCGATCTATGGAAGCGCGGGCAGCCTGCTCGCGAATACGCTGGCACACACCTGCGATGCCGTCATCAACTTGCCCGTGCTCAAGGATCACGGCATCGTCGGCGTGACGCTGGCGCTCAAAAACCTGTTCGGCGCGATTCACAATCCGAACAAGTACCACATCAATGCCGGCGACCCCTACGTGGCGGACGTCAATATGCTCCAGCCGATCCGGCAAAAGGTGCGGCTGACCATCTGCGATGGCCTGACGGCCCAGTATGAAGGCGGACCATCCTATATGCCGCAATGGTCGTGGCCGTATAACGGCCTGATGGTGGCGCGCGACCCGGTGGCGCTGGACTACACCGGCTGGCAGATCCTGGAACGCAAGCGGGCTGAAAAGGGGATGAAGCCGCTGCGAGAGTTGCGCCGCGAGCCGCTCTACATCGCGACCGCGGCGGATGCCCGCCACCGGCTCGGGACGAACGATCCGAAGCTGATCGACGTAATGGAGGTATGACTCCATGGATCGCAGGCTCTTTCTTCAGACGCTGGCGCTTCCGTGCCTGGCGGCGCGCGCGGCGGAGACCGACGCCCGGTTTACCATCGAGGCGCGATTCTACGAGAAGCAGCCCTACAAGAAGATCAAGTGCAAGCTTTGCCCCCGCGAGTGCGTGATCGACGATCGCGAACGCGGCTATTGCGGCGTGCGCGAAAACCGCGGCGGCACGTACTACTCGCTGGTGTATGCGCGCGTCTGCGCGGCCCACGCCGATCCCATCGAAAAGAAGCCTCTGTTCCATTTCCTGCCGGGCAGCATGGCGTTCTCGGTGGCCACGGCGGGCTGCAATGTCAATTGCAAGATGTGCCAGAACTGGGACATCTCCCAGGTTCGTCCGGAACAGGTGGACAGCAGCTTTATTCCGCCTAAAGACCTGGCGGGTCTGGCCCGCCGGTATCAATGTCCCTCCATCGCCTATACCTACAGCGAACCGGTGGTCTTTTGCGAATACGTCCTGGATTCCGCCGAGGCCGGCCGCGCCGCGGGGGTGAAAAGCGTGGTCATCAGCGGCGGCTATATCCAGGAAGAGCCGCTGAAACAGTTGTGCGGCCGCGTGGACGCCATCAAGATCGACCTCAAGGGATTCTCCGAGAAGTACTACAAAGAGGTCGTGAACGGCGAGCTCAAGCCGGTGCTGAACGCCCTGGTGACCATCCGCAAGCTCGGCACCTGGAACGAAGTGGTCTACCTGGTGGTGCCGACCTTGAACGACTCCGATGCAGAGTTCCGAGGGCTGGCCCGCTGGATCAAAGCGGAACTCGGCCGGGACGTCCCGCTGCACTTCTCGCGCTTCCATCCCGAGTACCTGTTGAAGAACCTTCCGCCCACCCCCTTGCCGACGCTGGAACGCGCCAAGGCCATCTGCGACGCCGAGGGTCTCAATTACGTATATATCGGCAATGTTCCCGGCCATCCGGCCGAGAATACCTGGTGCCCGAAATGCCGCCGCATCGTGGTAGAGCGCGCCGGCTTCACCGTGCGAGCGCTGCACCTCGACGGGGGCAAGTGCCACTTCTGTCAACAAGCCATCCCTGGCATTTGGAACGGAGCGATCCAGTTATGAAAATGCACGTGTCAACCTGGTGGCGCAGGCGGTGGCGCCTGCGCGCAGTTCTCATGATGGTCACGGCGCTGCTGCTGATCGATTGCACCAGCGCCCGGTCCGGCGAGACGCCGAAAGTCCGTCCGGCGGGAGTAGCCGGATCGTTCTATCCGGCCGACCCAAAGGCACTCGAAACCATGGTCGACGGTTTCCTGGCCAAGGCAGCGCCGCCCCCGCTCACCGGCGTGGTGGCGCTGGTCTCGCCGCACGCCGGCTACGAGTACGCCGGACAGGTGGCGGCGTATTCCTACGCTCTCCTGAAGGGCCGGAAATTCGAGCGGGTGGTGGTGATCGCACCGTCGCACTACGAGGCTTTTGGTTTCGCCTCGGTCTACGACGGCACGGCCTACAGCACTCCCCTGGGCCAGGTTCCGGTGGACCGGGACTTCGCGGCCAAGCTGGTGAAGCAGAGCCCGCTCATCAAGTTTTCCCAGATGGGCCACGGCGCGGGCCCCAACCAGCCGGAACACGCGCTGGAAGACCAGCTTCCCTTCCTGCAACGCGTGCTCGGGCAGTTTCAACTGGTGCCCATCGTCATCGGCGACCAGAGTTATGAAACCTGCCGCGCGCTGGGTCTGGCACTGGCCAAATTGATTCCGGGCACGGACACCCTGATCGTCGCCAGCAGCGATCTTTCGCACTACCACCCGTACGCCGACGCCGTCAAGATCGACCACAAAACGCTGAAGGCCATCGAGGAGTGGGACTACCTGAGCATGTCGCGCAACTTCGCGACGCAGGTTTGGGAAGCGTGCGGAGGATATCCGATCATCGCCGCGATGATCGCATCGGAACGCCTGGGAGCCTCGCACGCGGTGGTGCTGAACTACGCCAATTCCGGCGACACGGCCGGCGACAAAAGCCGCGTGGTGGGTTATGGCGCGGTGGCTTTCGTGAAGAACCCGGCGCGCGGCGGAGCCCAGGAGCCGCCGTTTGCCCTGACCCTGCGGGAGAAGGACGAGCTGTTGCGCCTGGCGCGGAAGTCGGTCGAGACGGCGGTACACGAGCACAAATTGTACGACGCCGCCGCGCCGGCGGCCGAAGCCCTCAACCAGGAGCGCGGGGCGTTCGTCACCCTCAAGGAGCACGGCGAGCTGCGCGGTTGCATCGGGTACATCGCGCCCATGAAGCCGCTCTACCTGACGGTGCGCGACGTGGCTGCCTACGCCGCGGTGCGCGACACGCGGTTCCGGCCGGTGCCCGAGCAGGAGCTGGACCTGCTGGAGTACGAAATCTCGGTGTTGTCGCCGCTGCGCCGCGTGCTCGACATCAACGAAATCAAGGTGGGGCAGCACGGGCTGGTCATGAAGCAGGGCGATGCCGAAGGACTGCTGCTGCCCCAGGTAGCGACCGAGGAGAAGTGGGACCGCGACACGTTCCTGGAGGAGACGTGCTACAAGGCCGGCCTGCCGCGAAACGCCTGGAAGGATGCGGCGACCGATATCTTCCGCTTCACCGCCCTGGTGTTCGGCGAGCGGCGGCCGGTTGAGGCGCTCACTCCGCTGGATCTGTTTCGGAATCCTCGAGCATGGCCATTGCCGCCGGCGCCAGGCTCACCATCGCCGACAGCAGCGCCGTTTTAAAAAAACCGAATACGGGAACGAACCAGGCGCTGAACAGAACCGCGGCCTGCGTGCCCCATAATTCTCGACGAATGCCGGTGTCGGAGCGGGTCCGCATCCAGCCAGTTGTGGCAAACTGGGTGAGGGACGAACCATGGCTCTCGATCACGCCACTGTCTTCAAGACTCCGACAGCCAGCGATACGGTTTTGTCCGAGGTGGTGCGCCGTCTGGTGGAAGCGTACCGCCCGGAGCGCATCTACCTCTTCGGTTCCGTCGCCAGGGGAGACGCCGGGCCGGACAGCGACTACGACATTATGGTCGTCGTGCCTGACGACGCACCGCCCGAACTCCGCCGCAGTCGCGCCGCCTATGTGGCGCTATGGGGCACCGGGGTTGCGTCCGACGTGTTGGTTTGGACCGCCAGCCAGTTCGATAGCCGGTTGCACCTGGCCGCGTCCCTGCCGGCTACTGTCATTCGCGAGGGAAGACTACTCCATGCCGCATGATCCTGCCCTCGTCGCCGAGGTGCGCTCCTGGCTTTCGAAGGGAGGCAAGGATCTGGCTGCTGCCCAATACGAATTGCAGGCAGACCCGCCGTTCGCCGACGACATTGTCTTTCACGCTCAACAGGCTACGGAGAAATCTCTAAAGGCATTCCTGTCGTGGCATCGCGTTCCATTCCGCAAGACGCACAACCTGATCGAATTGGGAGAAGCGTGCTGCCAGATCGATCGGGGCTTGGACCCGTTGCTTCGCCGGGCGGCGCCACTCACCGAGTATGCGTGGAAGTTCCGCTATCCGGGAGATCCCGAGGAAGCGACCGCGGAAGAGGCCGCAGGGGCCTTGGCGACGGCGCGCGAGGTCTTTGACATGGTGCTGCGGCGTTTGCCGTCCGATGTTCTCCCGTAGCTCGCCATTCAGATGTCAATTCCGCTTGGCTATCGCCCTGGTATTCGGCGAACACCGGCCAGTGGAGGCGTGGAATCCTCGAGCATGGCCATTGCCGCCGGCGCCAGGCTCACCATCGCCGACAGCAGCGCCGTTTTAAAAAAACCGAATACGGGAACGAACCAGGCGCTGAACAGAACCGCGGCCAGGCACGAGCCCGCCAGGTCGAGCGCATAGAGCGTACCGGGACGGCGCATCACGGGAGTACTGGTTTGTGTTTCGCCGAAGAAGATCCGGCTGGCAACTGGAAACTGGTATCCACCCAGCATGCCGCAAACCAGCGCCAGGGCGGGAAACGCAATCTGGCTCGCGACCAGGCCCAGCGTGCCGTTGGCTCGCCCGATGGCCTCGAACAGCCCCAGCAGAACCAGCGGCGCCACCGCGGCCAGCACCTGGGTGATCGCCAGAACGCGCATCCCGCCACGCGCCGCCCTCCGCATCCCGAGCCAACTCCCCAGCGCCATTCCCGCCATAAAAGCCGCAATCACCACGGCGAGTTGCTGGTATACGTAGCCGTATACCGCCTGGAACGCCAGTAACAGCAGCATCTCCAGCCCGATCATGGTGAACCCCATGGCAGCCGTCGAGAAGCCGGCCACGAACCGCGCGGTGGCGCACGCACTCTTGCGTGCCGTGTCCGCACTCTTGCGGACACGTTGTAAGGTCGGCCGGGAAGCAGGCGTCCCCAGGAGTGGGGACGCGGCACGCTGAAGCGTGCGCCACATCACCACCAGCCCCACCAGCACCACTCCGAAGACAGCCACCATGGTTCCGAAATTGACACCAGCCATGGCGCGGAAAAGCCGGCGATAGCCTTGGTTGAATTGGCTACTCCACAACGCCACGTCGAAATAGTAAGCCACCGGCGCAAAATCGCGGTTGACGGGCGTCGCCTCAAGCGGCCGGAGCTGCGCGTCCAGGTCGCTCATTCGGTCCGGCGTCATGCGAAACGGGATGAAATATTCGCTCACATAGCTGGTTTCGAGATTTCGTGCGTGCAGGCGCGCCAGAAGTTCGCCCGCGCCCGAGGCCAGCGTGCCGGCCTGCCGCGCCGCGAAGAAGTGGACCGTCTCACCCGGAATGGCCGTAACTTCCGGGAATACCGCCCGCAGGCTCTTGTTGATGGAGCGCAGGAATTGCCCGAGCTCCGCGCTGATGTAGGTTTCCGATGACCTCAACTGGAAGGAAAGGAGACCCGTTGGCGTGAGCTTGCGCGACACCTCGCGGAAGAATTCGACCGTATAGAACCGGTTCAGTTGGGCGTTCTGCGGCTCCGGCAGATTGACGATCACGACATCGAAGGTGTCCTGCGTGGTTTTCAGAAACAGCCGCCCATCCGTGACGTGCACGCGCACGCGAGGGTCTGTCCGCAGGGCCAGCCACTCGTTCGGAAAGTACTCGCGCGCCAGGTCCAGAATGGCGGGGTCGAGTTCCACGTAATCCACCCGTTCCAGCGTGGGGTGCCGCAGAGCCTGGGCGATGCTTCCGTTGAGCCCTCCGCCAATCAGCAGGAGACTGCGGGGTGACGGGTGCTCCAGCAAGGCGTAGTGAACGGCCTCCTCGGCGGCGGCCGGATCGGGCGCGTTGAACAGAACCACGCCGTTTTCGTATACGCTGCGGCTTCCTTCCGTCCCGACCACGGCCAGGCTTCCGTAGACCGAGTTGCGCGTCGCGACCAGGCGCTGGCCGCGCCAGAAGTGTTTCTGGGAGCTTGCTTCCAGGCTTTGAGGCCAGCCGAAAAACGTAAGCACGGCGGCCATGCCAAGCAGTCCGCCAATTGCCGCGTAGCGCAGCGGCCGGGCCGCGATGGCAAGGCCGGACGCAGCCATCAGATTCAGCACGGCCAGCAGCCAGGCAATTTCAAGGGAGCTCAAATACCGGATCAGCATCAATCCCGCCACCACGCCGCCGCCCGACGCTCCCACGGCTTCCCACAGGTACACCGAACCGGTCGCCTCGATGCAAGCCGCGACTTGTCGCTCGACCGTGAGGGAGCGGTGCCCGTCCCGCGAATGTTTCCTCGCGGTCGTGGCGTAGGTGGCCGCGTAGACCTGGCTGCCTGCCGTGAACAGGGCTCCCGAAAGAATGCAGAGCGGGCCAAGGGTGGAAAACGAAGTGAGCAGCATGGCGCCCGGCCCCAGAACCTCGCCCGGCACCGTCTGCAGGAAGCCCTTTGCGGCGCGCACGGCTAGCACCGTCCCGGGCAGGATGGCAGCGATCAGCACCTGGATGGCGGCCATGAGGCGGCGCGGTTGCCGGGCGCGCGCGGCCAAGCGCCCGGCCAGGCTGCTGCCCGCGGCCGTCCAGAAGAGCCAGCTTCCGAGCATCAGCCCGATGGAGCTCTCGTTGCCATAGAAAACCACCATCAGTTCGCGCAGCAGCACGATCTGGGCAATGGCGGCCGTGAAGCCGATCAGGATAAGAGCCGCGCGAACTCCGAAACCGGTCCTCACACTTCCAGAATTAGACGTAAACTGGTCTTGAAGTCAAAGGCGCACCAGCCATGGAGCCCGAAGCCACACCGCTGAGACGGCGCGAAGCCATGATCCGGCTGCTTCGTCTGGGTGGGGTGACCACCGCCGCAGCCGGGCTGGGCGTGTGGTTGAACGGGCGCGACCAGCGCCCCGCGGCGCCGGCCGCGATCACTGTGCGCCCGAATTTCCAAATTCCGGCGGATGAGGCTCTGCCCGAAATGGCGGTCGTCCAGGGCGACGACCCCGCGCGCATGGCGCGCCGCGCCATTGAGGAGCTGGGCGGTATCCATCGCTTCATCTCGCGCGGCGACGTAGTGGTCATCAAGCCCAACGCCGCCTGGGACCGCACCGCCGAACAAGCCGCCAACACCAATCCGCTGGTGGTCGCCGAAGTCGCCCGGCTTTGCCTGGAGGCCGGCGCCCGGCGGGCCATTGTGACGGACGTGAGCATCAACGACCCGCGTTCCTGTTTCGCGCGCAGCGGCATTGCCGCCGCCGCCCGCGCGGCTGGCGCGGAAGTGATCCTCCCCGAGGACCGCCTGTTCCGGGAAGTCGATCTGCGCGGGCAGGTGCTGAACTCCTGGCCGGTGCTGGAACCCTTTCTGAGCGCCGACAAAATGATCAACATCCCGATTGCCAAGCACCACAGCCTGACCGGCGCCACGCTGGGAATGAAGAACTGGTACGGCATCCTGGGCGGCCCGCGCCAGCGGCTGCATCAGCAGATTCACGAAAGTCTGGTGGACCTGGCTGATTTTATGCGTCCCACGTTGACGCTGATCGATGCCTTCCGCGTGCTTCTGAGGAACGGACCAGGCGGAGGCAATCCCGCGGACGTGGCTTTGAAGAAGACCCTGATTGCCGGAACCGACCCGGTTATGTTGGACGCGTACGCCGCCAAGGCCTACTGGGACCTGGACTGGCATACGCTCCGCTATTTGAAGCTGGCCAGCGATCGCCATTTGGGAACGCTGGATTTTGAGACAGCCCGAACCCGTTTTGTGGCGCCAGGTAGTTAACAACCATCATCGGGAGCAATCCATGTCACTCATACGAGCGTGGGCCGCGCAGGGGCCGAAACAGGCCCTGGCGCCTTACCAATTTGATCCCGGTCCGCTGGGGCCGGAGGAGGTTGAGGTCGCGGTGGAGTACTGCGGCATCTGTCACTCCGATCTGTCGGTGTGGAATGACGACTGGGGAATGTCGAAGTACCCACTCGTCGCGGGCCATGAGGCCATTGGACGCGTGATTGCCGTGGGCGAGCAGGCGCGCGGGTTGAAAGTGGGGCAGCGCGTGGGCGTCGGGTGGATGGCCGTGAGTTGCATGCATTGCCAATTATGTCTGGCGGGCGATCAGCATCTCTGCGCGCAGGCGGTACCGACGATAGTGGGGCACAATGGCGCATTCGCCGAACGGGTGCGGGCGCACTGGGCGTGGGCCATCCCAGTGCCCGACGGCCTGGACGCCGGCGCGGCCGGTCCGCTCTTGTGCGGCGGCGTCACGGTTTTTGCTCCGTTCCCGACCTTCGCGGTGAAGCCCACGGGGCGCGTGGGAATCGTCGGCATCGGCGGCCTGGGCCACATGGCGTTGCAGTTCGCGGCGGCTTGGGGTTGCGAGGTGACCGCTTTTACCTCCAGCGATTCGAAATCCGAGGAAGCCCGCAAGTTCGGCGCGCATCGCGTGGTGTCGAGCCGGAGCAGCGACGCGATTCGCGGCATGGCCGGCTCGCTCGACCTGTTGCTGGTGACGGCGAACGTGCCGCTGGATTGGCCGGCGCTGCTGGGGACGGTGGCGCCCAAGGGAAGAATGCATGTAGTGGGTGCGGTCCCGCAGCCGATTCCGGTGGCGGCTTTCGATTTGATCATAGCGCAGCGCAGCATTTCGGGATCGCCCACGGGCGCGCCCGCGACCATCGCCACCATGTTCGATTTTGCCGTGCGGCACAAAATCGCGCCGCAGGTGGAACACTTCCCCATGAGCAAAGTGAACGATGCGCTGGCTCGTTTGGAAGCCGGCAAGGCGCGCTACCGCATCGTTCTGGATGCGGATTTCCCGGGATAGCTACTGCGATTTTCCAATCAAGAACTGGCAGGCGAAAGCGCCTGCCCGCGACCGGCCTCCGGCCGGTCGAACACCGGCGGCAAGACCGCCGGCGCTACCAGTTGGTCTTAACGGAACTTGAAAATGTAGAAACTCCACTGGCAGGCGAAAGCGCCTGCCCCACCCAGGGCAGCAAAGCCACAACCAACCAGGCGTCGACACGAGTGTCGACGCGGCACGCACGCGTGCGTGCGCCACGAAAATCTTCGCAGTGGTCGAAGAAACTGAGCTCTTGTGATACTTGGCGTTACTGCACCAGCAGGACCGGGGCCTGCCAGAAGGCGGCCTTTTGGCCGGTCGGGTCGATCACGGTTACCTGGCAATTGTACCTGCCCGAGGGCAGCTTGCCGAGCGCCAGGCTGAAGCGGAGCGGCAAGGCTTTTGACTTCGGGTCCATGCCTTCGGAGACGCCTAGCGGGGCCGTTTCGAAGGCTTTGGTCTGGCCGCGGTAAAAGGTCACAAAGGCCACCAGCGGTTGCGTGGTGGTGGCGCCGCGCTCGTAGGCTTGCAGGTAGACATACAGATCGTGGCTCTTGCTGAAGACCCGGTTGACGCTGGGGACCAGCTTCTTGCCGTCCTGAATCAGCGGATTCACCGCGGGAGCCTTGTCCTTGCCGGCGGTATAGAGTGACTCCTTCAGATCCGTGCGCTGGCCGCTCAGGACCACGGAGCTGATGGGAAGCCTCGTCGTTTCCTTATTGAGGTTGGGAACGACGAACTTGTGCATGTAAGTGCCGATGCGGCCGGTTTCATCGTCGCGCGCCAGGAACTTGATGGTGTAAGAGCCGGGGAGCAGAGTGAAGGCGTTGTCGTATTGGATGGGCTGGTGCGCCAGTTGCGCGGCGGTTTCACCCGTGAGGCGGATGTCGGCCCGATCGCGGATGTTGGCGACGGTGCTGCCGTAATCGTCTTTCACTTCACCGATGAACTCGATGACGGTGCGTTCCGCGCCGCCTTTGCGGGCCAGGGCCAGCTCGCTGCCTGGGATCTTGGCTACCACCGGGACAAAGTACTCGGCCGAATTCAGTTGGAAATAGTTGATCTCCATGGCGATGGTGATTTCAGTCATGGGATCGGCCATCATCAGGGCGTCCTGCAACTGGCGCTCCTTGTCGGCGGTGGTGAACTTATTGAAGGTCTTGTTGGCGTAGTATCCCACGCGGTAATCCAACTTAGCGGTAGTATCTTCCTTGAGCGAGATCTTGATGCGGCGAAACTTGCCGTCGAGATTGGCATTGGTGGTGTAGTAACCGATGATGTAGTAACTGGAAATGGATTCCTGGGCTTCGACGATGCCGCGGGAGAGATCGTTGTTATCGAACAGGGCCTTGCCGCCGGTGTCGACGGCCAGCGCGTACATGTTGTCTTGCGATTTCTGTAAGCCGGTGGAGACGGCCATCGCCGCGCCGCCGTTGTACATGCCGACACCGCCCGGCGATCCCCTGGTGGCGTCGCCCAGCGGCGACAGCGCCACCAGGCCACGGGCGTCCACGGCGAAGAAAGTGACGTTGGCGCGGATGGCGGCATTGGTAGTGGCCTGGAATTGCGACTGGTTATCGATATTGTTCAACTGCAGGCCGCTGGCAAAGTAGAGCAGCACCTTTTTTTCGTTGAGCGCGCCGAGCATCCGCACGGTGCTTTGCAGCGCGGCAAGCTGGCGGTTGGTGTTGAAGAGATTGAACTCGCTGTCGTCTTCGCCGAAGGCCGAGCCGTAATCGGAGGAGCTATCGTCGCTGAGGAGTTCGTCCAGGCCCTGGCCCTCGCCGATGATGAGCTTGGCCATGGTCTTCATCAGGTCGTCGCGGTTGGCCGTGAAATCCTGGAGCACCTTGACGGCGGTGCCGTCGTACTTGATGATGGCCATCAAGTCCGCGGCGGTCATTTGGGTGCGGATGAATTTCGTTCCGGCGTCGAGAGCGCGGAGCTGATCGGCCTCCGGCATGGCGCTCATGTCGTAATACAGGGCCAGCAGGCGCTTATCGCGATACTTGATGTCGCCGGGCGCCTCGGGGGCGATCTGGGCGGCGACCACCGGATCGACCTTAGGCTTTTCCGGTTCGGCGGCCTCCGGAATGGTGGGCGTGTCGGAGGTGGGCGGAAGCGGCGCGTCGGTGAGCTTCTCGAAGTCGCAGATGGAGATGGTCTGCGGCAGGTTGTCCTCGGTGACCACGAAATCCTTGGCGGTCAGGCCCTCGATGATTTTGCCGCTCTTGTCCTTGACCATGACGGTCTCGATCACCAATTGGGCGCTGGCTTGAAACTTCGCGGGACCGCTGGCGGGTGTGGCCGGATTCTGCGGAGTCCCGCTGGGCGGCTTAGCCGGCGGCTGTTGCGCAAAGGCAACCAGCATCAGGAATAGCAGGGCAAAAGAAACCTTCGGCATTTTACGGGAACCTCCATCGCAAAGTTGCGGTAATACTACGCATGGCGTTGGCCGAGCTGGGAAATCCGAACTGGCCATTGAGCACACTGGGGTTCCAGTTCGGATAGCTGACGTGATTGATCGGGTTGGTGCTGTCGAAGCGCAGATCGAATTTCTCGAAGGACCGCGCCATGGAAGCGGTCATGGCAAATTGGCCGGGGCCGGTGAGCGAATCCCTTCCAACGTTACCCCAGGAACCGGTGGGGGGCGCGGTGAAGGCATTTATGTTGAAGTGCGCGCCGTCGATTGTTTGGTAAACCGGCGAGCCGTTGTACTCCGGCCTGGTGCTGTTCGAGAAACCGGTGGGGCCCACGGCCACAGGGTAAAGAGGAGTTTCCGGCAGCCCGGTGCCCAAGGTGATCTGGCTGACGATGGTCCAGCCTTTGACGATGGCGCCCCGCCAGCCGCCCAGCAGCGTGCCCCCATGCACTCCGACACCAGTGCTGTATTGCATGTTGATCACGAGGTTGTGGCGCTGATCGAAAGGCGACAGGCCGCGTTCCGCGTCGAGATGCAGCCAATCCTGCGCGACGACCGCGGCGTTCCCGCCGTTCCCGCCGAGGGCTGCGTCATCGATGGATTTCGAATAGGTGTATAGGAAGCTGGTGGAAAAGCCGCCGTGGAAGCGGCGACGCACACTGAGTGAGCCGGCCTCGCGCGTGGAATTGCCGTTCGAGGTCATGTAAACATAGCCGGACAGACAGGCCGGACAGGGGTTCACAATACCCGTGGGATACGTATTGGGGTAAAACTCCTGCACGGCGTGAGTGCCCTTGACGCCGTTATAAGTGGCCGTGAGGACCATGGACGCGGTCACGTTTTGCTGCACCGAGAACAGCCAGTTCTGCGAATAACCGGGGCGGAAGTGGGGGTCGATGGCGAAGGTGTTGGTGGTGACATTGGGAGAAACATTGAAGCCGCTGGCCAGCGTGAGCGGATCGGCGGCGCTGTTCTGCACATTCAAGCTCTTGGAAAGCGGCGACTGTTGCGCCATCTGGTTGGCGATGCTTTGGTAGACCGAGGTGTCGTAGGCCACGCCGTAGGCGCCGCGGAAGATGGTGGAGGTGCCGAAGAACGGATGCCAGGCGAAAGAAATGCGCGGTTGGATGGCGTGTTTATCGGGATGGATGATGGAATCGGGGTAATGCAGCCCGCTGACGGGCCCGATGGGGCTGCTGGCCACCACGGGGGTGGGGTTGGAAAACCCCGGGCCAAGGTCAAGGTTGACCAGGCGGCTGCGTTCCTCAATGATCGGCGAATTGTATTCCCAGCGCAGGCCGGCGTTGAGGGTGAAGGTGGAACTCATTCTCCAGTCGTCGGCGAAGAAGGCGTCGTACGAATTGGAACGAAAATATTTGTCGGCGTTCCCGAAGGCGATGTTACTGGTGTCGGGAATTCCGAGCAGGAAGTCGGCGAAATCGGAGCCGGTGCCTGGGACTGCCACACCGTTGACCGCCTGCCCGGTGGCATTTCCATTGAAGGTGAAAGTGCCGCGCGGGTTTTGTTGCGAGACGGGATTGAATTGCAGCATGGCGAAATCGCCGCCCATGGTGATATTGTGCGGGCGGCGCAGCCAGGAGATGCTGGCGGAGAGCCGCCCGGTCTGATTCCGCTGCGCGGATTCCGCCCTGTCGGAGAGCCCCGCGATGCCGCTGTTGAAGTTGAGATTGGGGGGTCCCCAATTCTCGGGTGTCTGGTCGTTGCCGGTGATCCCGGCCTTGCCCGAAACGTTCACCAGGTTGGCGAAGTAGGGTGTGGTCTGGGCAACAGACCGGCTGAAATTGAATCCGAACGTGCCAAACCACTGGCGGCTGAAAGTGTGGCGCCAGTTGGCACTTCCATTCAAGCCGGTGGTCTCACTGTGGTCCACGAATGTGAAGAGGTTCGGGTTGAGGGTGCGGATGTTCTGCATGGCGAACGAAAAGCTCAGAAAATTCTTGTTATTGACGTTCTTGTTCACGCGCACCTGGCCGGCGTCGGAGTCGCTGCGGCTCACCAGCGGGATTTGGTAGTTGAAGCGCGAATTGGCCAGGAAATTCGGCTGCGGATAATAGCTCAATAGCGCCAAGGCCTGCGGGCTGAGGCGGCTCGCGGGGATCTGGTCGTTGGGAAACGGAGCACCGGTCTTGGGATCGTAGACGGTGATGGGCAGCCCGAGTGGGTTTAACACCTGGGAGAAATCGCCGTTGCGTTCGGCGGCGGTAGGCATCAGGCCAGGCGAGGTGTTGGAGGTGCGGTTGCGCGAGTCCTGATATCCGATGAAGAAATTGCCGTTATAGCGGAACAGGTGCGGAATCATGAGCGGTCCGCCGAAACTGATGCTTGGCGTCAACTGGTTGATGGCCTTGGGCGTGTTCTGGCCCGTGATGGAGTAGGTGCGGGCATCCAGCGCCGAGTTATTGACGTTGAAGCCTAATTGGCCATTGAAGAGCGAGCCGGGGCCGACGCGAAAATTGCCGATGGCGCGCCGTTCGATTCCGGTGCTGACGCTGCCGTTGACCAGCAGGGCGTCGGAAGCGCCTCCGGGGCTGGCGTCGGCGGCGGTAGCGGCGCCGGCCAGGCTGGTGCCGTTATCGGCGGGCGGGGCGTCGCTGGTGGCGTTCACATCCGCGCGCTGAAAGCCGGACTGCGACGCGGCGGCTGGCGCGTTTGCGGCGGCGCCCTTCGCACTCTTCGATGGTTTTCCGCCCTTGGCCGGGGCGGCGGCTGTGGTGGCGGCGGCTGGTGCTGCGCCGGGTTGTGCAGCGGCGGCCGGCGCCGCGCCGGGTTGCGCGGCTGCCGTGGCCGTCGCGGTGGGCGGAGCCGCCGCCGCCGGCGTCTCCGGCTTGATCTGATCCATCGGCAGCATTTTCAATTCCCACTCCGCCACCGGGGCTCCCGGCGTCACTCCGATTTCGCGTTTCAGCGGAGCAAAGCAGAGCATCTCCACCTGGATATTCCAGACTCCGTCCGCCAGTTCCGGAAAAGCGTAGACGCCGTCCTGATCGGTGACCGCGACAAGTTTCTTGTCGCCCTGGGTAGCGGTTACGGTTGCGCCGGGGACCGGCACGGCGCCGAACTTCACCACCCCATGATGTTCCGCGGCAGCCAGCACGAAAACGGCCACCGCCGCGAGTAGCGGGTATCGGAAGTAGTTGACCATCCTCTTCCACTTCATGGGAAATCCCTGCTCCTTTTCGAGTAGCCTCCCGGTGCGTGCTTCCTCCGGCCGGGAGGCCCTGTTGTTAATTCTCAGTAGGCGCCTTATTCGCGTGGTCGATGACCACGATCTCTACCGGGTCCTTGCGTGCTTCCAGCTTGAGGCCGACCGACTGTAATGCCTGAAAGATATTGCCGGCGGGCGCGTTGCTTTCCGGGGGCCCTATTCTGCCGTCTCCCGCTCCACCCGCTGGTCCGCCGCCGGGCATCGGTCCCATGCGGCCCTTGAAATTGGAAGACTCGTCGGGCATAAAGGACAGCTCGATATCATAAACACCCTTGAGGTCGGTGGAGTCGAGTACCGGCCGGTCCATGAAATTCGAAAGCGTGTTGACCAGTCTGCTCATATCCATGGAACCCCGAAAGGCCATTCCGTTTTGAGTCACTTGGATCATGATGGCGCCCGGCGGAGGGCCCTTGCCAGGCGCCGGCGGCGGAGGCGGCCCTTCACCGCGGCCTGCCGCAGCCATCATCGCTTGAATGGCAGCCGCGGTGTCTGGGTCGGTTTCTTTCAGCTTCGGGCCGCCCTTGGCCACCGTCAGCGCATAAACCGGCAGGATCTTGGTTTCCTTGTGCAACTTGATCTGGAACCGGTCCGCCAGCAGCGTTTGCAGCATAGCGGGAATCTGATCCTGGGGAAAGCCCGCGGGCACTTTGGCCATCAGGTCGTAGCCTTCGGTATCGAGCCAGTCGGGTCCCGTAATCTGGTAGTCCTTCAGGCCATAGGCTCGAGCCAGCAGGAGCTTGAGGGTGAAGTTCTGGTAGTTCACCATGCCCGGATCGCCGCCCTGGCGGCGGAGGACCCGCCCGTCGGGCGAAGGTTCGGCTGGCTTCACGGACGCAACTTCAAATGCCGGAAGGGCTGCAGCAGGTTGGCCGAGCGCCGCCATCGAGGTGAAGACCACCAGGCCGGCGCCAATGATACTCCCCGTCATAGTTGTTTCTCTTCCCGCCACACCGCCGCCGCTCCCGGGGCAAAGATCTACCCCAGCGTGCAACAGCCGCTTGTGTGTATGACGAAATTCCCCCCCAAAGTGTTCGGCCTTCCCGAATGTTTTTTCGCGGAGTGCTGGTTTTCCACAGGATATGCCCGCTCGACCGGCCGAAATTCCCGAATTTCGTGGTGCGGCATCAATTCTCCACCGGAATTCTCTCGGCATGGTCCACCATCAGCATCTCCACCAGCATCTTCTTCTCGTCTATTTTGATGCCAAGCTGCTGTTGGGCCACCTGAACGAAGATCGGAATGACGTCGTTGATGCCCATGGGGGTGGTCGGATCCAGGACGCCGGACAGGTCGATCGTGAAGTCATAGCGGCCGGTCAGCCCGGTCTCGTCCACCACGGGCGCCTGGAGCGGTCCCGAGAGCAGTTCCGCCAGCTTTGGGATCGTGGCTCTTTGGATGGTTGCGCCGGCCTTCCCGGAGGGCTGCAAGTCCATGTCGCCCTCGGTGGTCGATTCCTTCATCTTGAGGCCGGTCTTGGCCACCGAAACGACGAACGCCCTCATTTCCTTGGATTCGCGGTGGAGCACCAGCTTGAAGCGGTCCGCCAGCAGGGTTTGCATCATCTGCCGGAGTTGATCCTCCGGCACGGCTCCGGCGGCTTTGGCGACCACATCGTAGCGATCCACATCCAGCCAGCCTGGTCCCGAGACTTGAACGGGCTGCACGCGATAGGCCCACTGGATCACGGTTCCCAGGGAGACATTGATCATGCTGATGCCGGAGGGCGACGGTGTGATCGTGTCGAAACCGTGCCCCATCCCCCCGCGTCCCATTTTAGTCCCGGCGGTATTCACCTTGACCGACGCCACCTCGAAGGCCGGCGGCGCCGTCGCAGGCTGGCCAAAGGCCAGGCCGACGTTGAAAAGAATAAGACTTACGCTTCCAATTGGTCGCAGCATCGGACGGATCTCCTCGGTGTCCACGCAGTAGCCCAGCCCCCGGGCACTCGTGGCGCGAAACCGCTTCTTTTTTTAGACGCCGGTGGCCGCGTGAAATTGCAGAAAGAATCCCAATTTTTTTCCTCGGCACGGGATTGACCTACTGGAAACGTCGCCGAGCGGGATTTTGTGCCGAATGGCTAGTTCTCCGTCGGGATCTTGTCTGCATGGTCGACGATGAGGACCTCGGCCGGGCTCTTGCGCTGATCCAGCTTGAGTCCCAAGGTTTTCTGTAAGGCTTGCGGCAGGTTGAGACCAGGTTCGCTGGCGATGTCGGCGGAACCCCTTCCGGCATCGCCGCCACCGGCCATCCCTGCTGCCATCGCCATTGCCGAACCCATCGCCGGCATCATCCTGTCGTTACCATCCGGCACCCAAGTTAGATCGATGTCGTAGGTGGCGGTTAGTTCGGTCAGATCCAGCACGGGGCGATCGAGTGCATTCGCGAGCGCCGCTACGAGCTGCGTCATGGTGATATAGCCGGAGAGCGTACGGACCATGGACCCGTTGTTGACCATCACTCCCATGCGAGCATTCGGGCCTTTGGGTATCGAGGGCATGCCGCCGCGGCCCATTGACACGCTGGTGCTATAGGTCATGCCGATCGAGCCGGGAGGCGGAGGCGGCGGAGGCGGGAGCGTTGGACCGCCGCGGCCGGGAGCGAGAGCGGCGGCGGCGGCTTTGCTAGCCTCCAGGGTGGCCGCATCGACTTCTTTCAGTTTTGGCCCGCCCTTTGCGACGGTCAGCGCATAGACCGGAAGTGTTTTGGTTTCGCGGTGGACCGTCACTTTGAAGCGTTCGGCCAAAAGCGACTGCAGCATCAGGTTGAATTGTTCCTTGGTAGTCCCGGCCGGAACCTTGGCGACAATGTCGAATCCATCGGTGTCGAGCCAAGCCGGTCCCTCCACCTGATAGTTCTTGAGGTCATACGTCCTGACCAGGAGGCTTTTCAGGGGCGTGTTGTTACAGGTGAGCGTCCCGGGGTCGGTGGTCCCTGGGCCGCCGCGACACCCCCGCACAACGAACAAGCGGCCTTGGGCGTCGGGCTTTGGTTGCTCGGCCACCTTCACCGAGGTCACTTCGAACGACGGCAGAACTGTAGTGGACTGGCCGAAAGCCATCGAAGAGATGAAAAGTGCCAAGCCGGCACTCAGTACGGTTCGTATCATTGTGGGTGCTCCTACTTTACCACTGCCGGTTTCAGCCCCGGCGGCAAAATCCTCCACAAGTGGTATGACGGTCTTGCGCGTAAAACCGTGCGGCCTTCCAGGATTTTTTGGGTAGTGCCCGACTCGCTGCAAAGACGCCGCCGGAGGCCGGATTGTGCCGGGAGCGGTCAATTTTCGGTTGGAGTTTTTCGGCGGAGTCGATGACGTAGATGCCGATAGTAGCTTTTTGGCGCTTCAGTTCGAGGCCGAGCTGCGGCAGGGCCCCGATCATGCCGTCGAAAATGGTCCGGCCGGTGGTTTCATCGCGCACCGGTGTGTAGGTGAGGTCGAAGAGGCCCGGCAGGCCGGTGTGATCCATGACGGGCGTGTCGCGCATGGCATCGGAGCTAGACAATGACAGGGCCAGATCCTCCATGGACACCTTTCGCATAGTTCGCGCTTCGTTTGGCATGACGGGCCGATTGTACGCCGGGTTCATGACGGTCGGCGGGAAATCGGGGTCGCTTTCTTTGACCGGCTCCATGTTCCTGGTTCCGTTCTTACCGACCATCAACGCCATCACGGCGATCTCTCTGGGCTCGCGGTGGAACTTGAGGTGGAACATCATCGCGGCGCATCCTTTCCGCCCAACTTCTTGAGCGCTTTCCCGGCTTCCCGCACGTCGTCCAGGGTGAGCTTGCCCGATTCGATCAAGTGTGCCATCACCGGTTGGGTGCGCCCGCCAAACAAGCGCAATACCTCGTCCAGCAAACGGCCGCGTGTGGCGTCACGCGTCACCACGGCCTCGAAGATGTGCGCGTTGCCGATTTTCTTCACGCGGCGCACGGCCTTTTTTCCTTCCAGGCGGTAAACCGTGGTCTGCACCGTGGTGTAGGCCGGCCGGCCGGCCTCGGGAAAGGCTTCCTGGATCTGGCGAATGGAAGCCGCGCGGCGGTCCCAGAGCGCTTGCATGATCTGCAGTTCGAGGGGCGTGAATTTCCGCTGTGCCATGAGTTCTACTATTCTTGTATGTGATGCTACTACGAAAATATTAGACTGGCAAGAGAATTCCTGATGTTCAGGGGCACATCGCAGACCGCTCTGCTGCCCGCTACAATTAATAGGGTGGCGGGAGTCTACGTCTCATATCCGTTCTGCGCGCAGAAGTGCACCTACTGCAACTTCGCGTCGGGGGTCTTCCCGGCGGCCCTGAAGGAGCGCTATCTCATTGCCCTGGCAGACGAAATCCGGGCGCATGTCTGGGAGTGGACGCCTCAAACGGTTTACTTGGGCGGCGGCACGCCCAGCACCCTGGCCGGGGAGGAATTGGCTTCGTTCCTCCCACTGATCCCGGGACGGCCATGGCTGGAGGCCACCATCGAGGCGGCGCCCGGCACCATCACCGCCGAAAAAGCCCGACGGTGGGCCGAAGCCGGCATCAATCGCGTCAGCCTCGGGGTGCAATCGTTCGTCGAAAAAGAGATCCGGCGGACCGGCCGCCGGCACACGGCCGCGACCGTCGACGCGGAGATCCGCCTCTTGAGCGATGCGGGCATCCGCAACTGCAATGTCGATTTAATTGCCGGGCTCTCCGGCCAGACCGAGGCCAGTTGGCGCGAGTCGCTGGATTGGATCGAACGGCTCGGGCCGGCGCACGTCTCGGTCTACATGCTGGAAGTGGACGAAGACAGCCGCCTCGGCAAAGAGATGATGCTCGGCGGCGTGCGCTACGGCGCGGGCGAGACACCCAGCGACGACCAGACCGCGACATTCTATGAAACGGCAGTGGAGCGCCTGGCGGCGATGGGGATTGGGCGTTACGAGATTTCCAATTTCGCGCGGCCGGGGTTTGAATCGCGGCACAACCTGAAGTACTGGAAGCTGGAGCCCTATGCGGGCTTCGGCGCGGACGCGCATTCCTTCGACGGACGCGCGCGCACGCAGAATCCGGAGTCGGTGAAAGAGTACCTGAATGTCAGGAGCCGCGATTGTCAGGATCCGGAGTTGGCAGGCGAAAGCGCCTGCCCCACAAAAACGCAGGCGCTCAGCGACGAGCGATTCTTTGTGGGGCTGCGGCTGATGGCCGGCATTCACCCCTCGGCCGACGAATGGCGCCGCTTCGAGCGGCCCATCCAACGCTTTGTGGCTGCCGGTTTGCTCGAAAGCGAGGACGGGATTCTGCGCCTCACGAAGCGCGGCGTACTGCTTTCCAACGAAGTGTTCCAGGAGTTTTTGACCACATGAAAACGATCGATTTGCGCAGCGATACCGTCACCAGGCCGACGCCCGAGATGCGGCGCGCCATGATGGAAGCCGAAGTGGGCGATGACGTTTACGGCGAGGATCCCACGGTAAACCGCCTGGAAGAGCAGGCCGCCGAAGTGACCGGCAAGCAGGCGGCGCTGTTTGTCCCCACCGGCACGATGGGGAACACCATCGCGGTGAAACTGCTCACCGAACACGGGCAGGAAGTGATCTGCGATTCCCGCGCGCACATGCTGGATTACGAGATGTCGATGGTCGCGTGGTTTTCCGGCTGCGTGATCCGCGCCATCCCGACCAGCGACGGCATCCTCTCCTGGGAGGAAGTGAAGCGGCTCATCAAGCCGGTGAATCCATACACGGCGCCCACCGGGCTAGTCGAAATCGAGAACACCCACAACATGTGGGGCGGCACGGTCTACCCCATCGAGACCATTTACGAAATCTGCGACGGCGCGCACGAGCAGGGGTTGAAAGTGCACATGGACGGCGCCCGCATCTTCAATGCGGCCGAGGCCACGGGGATACCGGTGCGCGAGATCTGCGCGCCGGCCGACACGGTGATGTTCTGTCTTTCGAAAGGGCTGGGCGCGCCGGTGGGATCGATCCTGGTGGGGCCGAAGAACCTGATTGCCAAGGGCCGTCTCTACCGCAAACGGTTGGGCGGCGGCATGCGGCAAGTGGGAGTGCTGGCGGCTGCGTGCCTGGTAGCGCTCGAGGATTCTCCCAAGAAACTGGCCGGCGATCACGCCAATGCCCGCTTCCTGGCCGAAGGCCTGGCGAAGATTCCGGGGATCGAGCCGCGCGCCGTGTCGACCAACATCGTGATCTTCGACGTCACCGGAACGGGCATTGCGCCAGCGGCCCTCAGCGTGCAACTGAAACGGCGCGGCATACTGATGAACGCGATTAATGATCGACAGGTGCGCGCGGTGACGCACTATGACGCCACCCGTGAAGATTGCGCACAGGCGCTGGGCGCGGTGGTGGAAGCCGTGGCTGAGGCGGGCACCCGGTAAATGCGGCCCCCCCGTTCGTGTAGCGCTCCGAAACGTCTTACTATGGTTATTCATCTTTCATTCACCCTGTCAGGACTGGACGTGTAATGACGAAACCGTTTGGAAAGCTGTGTTGGATCTCGCTGATGGCGGCGAGCCAGGTGGCGCTGGCGCAGCAGTACTCGATTACCACTGTGGCCGGCGGAGCGCCGCCGCCCACACCGGCAGCGGCGGCCAGCACCACCATCGGGCAGCCGAACCGGGTCATGGTGGATGCGTCGGGAAACGTCTATTTCAGCAGTTTGAATTGTGTGTTCAAGATGGACGGCGGCGGGAACCTGACGCTGATGGCGGGCAACTCGCGGCCGGGCTTCTCGGGCGACGGCGGGCCGGCTACCCAGGCGCAATTGAATGCGCCGCAGGGCCTGGCGCTGGACCAAAACGGCAACTTGTACATCGCCGATTCGAAGAACAACCGCATCCGCATTGTCAGCTCGACGGGCATCATCAACACATTCGCGGGGACCGGGCAGATCAGTCCCGGCGGCGCCAGCACCTATAACGACGGCGGCCTGGCCACCAACGCGCTGCTGCACCTGCCGGCCGGCGTGGCCGTGGATAAGAGCGGCAACGTGTACATCGCCGACACCGGCGACAACCTGATCCGCGAGGTCACTACCGACGGCCTCATCAACTCCATCGCAGGCGATAGTTACGGCAGTTACAGAGGCGATGCCGGCCCGGCTCTCGCGGCGGAATTGCACTCGCCCGAAGACGTAGCAGTGGATTCGAGCGGCAACGTTTATATCGCGGACTCCGCGAATGCGGTGATTCGCGAGATCACCGCCAGCACCGGCATCATCAACTACATTGCCGGCAACGTCACCGCACCCACCTCCGGGGCCGTCACCGGAACGCCGAATGTCGGCTACTCCGGCGATGGCGCCGCGGCCAATCTCGCGGGCCTGGTGGAACCCTTCGCCCTGGCGCTCGATTCCAGCGGCGAAGTTTACTTCGCGGAAAACGGCGACAGCCGCATCCGCAAGATCGATACCAAGGGAAACATAAGCACCATCGCCGGCAATGGCACGGCCGGATACAGCGGCGATGGATCGACCGGAACCAACGCTGAGCTCAACTTCCCGACGGGCGTCGCGGTGGACTCTTCGGGCAACGTCTATATCGCCGATTTGGTCAATCTGCGCATCCGCAAGCTGACTTCCGGCGGCACCATCAGCACGGTGGCGGGCAACGGGAAATACAGCTATTCGGGCGACGGCGGCCAGGCCACTTCGGCGCAGCTCAACACGCCGCAAGCCGTGGCGGCGGATTCGTCCGGCAACCTTTACATCGCCGACACCGTCAATAACGTGGTGCGCAAGGTGACCGCAGCCGGCGTCATCTCGACCATCGCGGGCAATGGCACGGCCGGCTCGGGCGGCGACGGCGGCGCGGCCACCAGCGCACAACTGCACTCTCCGCAGGGAATCGCGGTGGACGCGAACGGCGGCATCTATATCGCCGACACGCAGAACGCGCGCGTACGCAAGATTACCAATGGCACCATCAACACCGTGGCGGGCAGCGGCACGGCGGGCTTCGGCGGCGATAGCGGCGCGGCCACCAGCGCCCAATTGAACATCCCGGCGGGCCTGGCGGTGGATGGCGCGGGCAACCTCTATATTGCCGATTTCAGCAACAACCGCGTCCGCAAAGTCACCCCCGGCGGCACCATCACGACGCTGGCCGGCAATGGGCTGGAGGGATACTCGGGCGATGGCGGCCCGGCCACCGGTGCGCAACTGGCCACGCCGGTGGGCCTGGCCACCGATTCGAGCGGCAACGTGTACATCGCGGACACGGGAAACAACGCAGTCCGCGTGGTGAATTCGAGCGGCATCGTCTCGACGGTCGCCGGAAACGGCCTGGCCGGTTACTCGGGCGACGGCGGGCCGGCTGTTTCGGCCATGGTGGGCAATCCCTCCGGCGTGGCGCTGGACGCTTCGGGCAACCTCTATATTTCGGATGGCAGCGTGCGCGTGCGCAAGGTCTACTCTTCCGGCTTCATTAATACGATCGCGGGCAACGGCACGCGAGGCTACTCCGGCGATGGCGGCGTTGGACCGTTCGCCACCATGAGTGGCCCCGCGGGCATTGCGCTGGCGTCGAACGGAAACCTGTATATCGCCGACTCCGGTAATAGCGCCGTCCGCGAGTTGCTGCTGGGCGGATTCCAAATCAAGATTGCCGCGGTAGCCAACGCCGCCAGCAACCTGGCGGGCCCGGTCGCGGGCGGCGAGATCGCGGTGCTCTACGGCAGCGGCATGGGACCCGCCGGCCTGGTGCAGTACACGCCGGGAACCAATGGGCAGTTGCCGACGAGCCTGGCCGGCACAACCGTTTATTTCGGCAACTACGCCGCGCCACTGCTCTACGCCTCCGCCAACCAGATTTCGGCGATCGTGCCGTATGAAGTTTCCGGATCGCAGGCGCAGGTCTTCGTGAAATATAACGGCGATCTTTCCGCAACCTTCCCGGTCTCGCTGGCGACAGCCGCGCCGGCGCTCTTCACGGCCGATGCTTCCGGCAAAGGCCAGGCAGCGGCCATCAACATTCAGAACGGCGCCTACGCGTACAACAACGCCGCGCATCCGCTCAACGCGGGAGATTACGTGGAGCTGTTCCTCACCGGAACCGGCCAGACCAACCCGCCGAGCGTGGACGGCCAACTGACTCCAGACGCCAATGAACTGGTGGCGGCGAACGTGACCGTGACCATCGGCGGCCGAACCTTCACGCCGGTCTATGCCGGAGGCGCGCCGGGAATCGTGGCCGGGCTGACTCAGGTCAACGCGCAGATTCCCAGCGGCCTGACGGCTGGGGCGGTCCCGGTGTCGGTCCAGGTGGGCAGTGTTGTCACGCAGCCCGGCGTGACTATCGCGGTTTCCGGCAAGTAACGGCGCACAAGGACATCACGTCCGATGATCCAAAAGCCCCGGGCAATCGCTTTCGGCGTCGGGGTCGCCTTACTGGCGACGCTGGCGGCCGGAGTTTACCGGACGCAGGCGCATAAAAACCGCAAGGTAATCATCGGGACCAAGGACGAGGTGTACTACACTGGTTACGCCACCAAAGAGGATGCCAGCAAACTCGGCCAGACGCTCAAAGCCAGCGGCTTTCTCAGCAATCAAGGCCTGAGCGTCCTGCTGTCAAGAGGACCCAGCGGTGCGTCGGTATCGTTCGTCGTCAAGGAGAGCGCATGGAATCACCCGGACACGATTTCGAGCTATGAAGTGATCGGGCGCCGGATCGCACCTTCGATTGGCGGATTTCCGATCAGCGTGCGGCTGCTCGACTCGGCGGGCCATATCAAAAAACTGACCGTCGGCAGGCTCCTGGTCGGGACCAGGGACGAGGTCTATTACTTCGGCGCCGCGACCGCAGAAGATGCCCAAAGCCTGGGCCAGGCGCTCAAGACCATCGGGTTCTTTGCGGACCTCGGCGCTAGCGTGGTGGTCTCCAAAGGCGACGGCACGGCGATCTGGTTCGTCACCAATGAGGGGTTCTGGGACAAACCGGAAGCCATCGCCGGTTTTGAGCGCGTCGCGCGGCAGGCGGCCGCATCGGTGGGCGGGCTTCCGATCCAGGTCCGCCTGCTGAATGCCGAAATGGAAACCAAGAAGGAGATGACGATCCAATGATCGGCAGATCAGGTTGAGTTCACTGCGGGAATGCGGGTCCAGGGGGACCCGCGCAGACCAGGGGGGTCTGCCGCACTCCGGTGACACCCCCCGGACCATATATAATTGGCCCTGATGAAGCCGCTCAGCTTTTTGCTTTTTTCCGCCCTCGCCATAGGGCAGGGCCGTATGACACCGGGCACGGCGCCATTTGTCACGGTGAATGCGCCGGTAGTCGAGCTCCAGCACGTCCGCGTCATCGACGGCATGGGCGCGGCGCCGCTCGAAAACCAGACCATCGTCATCGACCACGGCAAGATCGCAACAGTGGGACCGGCGGGCTCGACACCCGCGCCCCAAGGCGCGCAGGTGATGGACCTCCCCGGGCACACCGTGATTCCCGGAATCGTGGGCATGCACGAGCACTTGTTCTATCCGTCGGGCGGCGGCGTACCGATGTACAACGAGCAGGCGCCTTCGATGGCGACCGCCCGCCGATCGAGCAGCGTTTTCTGGACGCGGTCACCGAAGAGGCCGCCATCAGCTACCTGGGCTCGCGCGCCCGGGCGCGCGGCGGAGCGGATGCGCCGGCGCTGGCGGAGCTGCGCAAGGAGCTGCAATTCGAATACGCCTTCGTGAAGGCCGGCGGGCTGCTGATCGCGGGCGCGGATCCCACCGGCAACGGCGGAGCCCTGGCCGGCTTCGCCGACCAGCGCAATATCGAGCTGCTGGTGGAAGGCGGCTTCACGCCGGTGGAGGCCATTCGCATCGCCACTTTTAACGGGGCGAAGTACCTCGGAGAGACGGACCGCATCGGCAGCATCGCCGCCGGCAAGCAGGCCGACCTGGTAGTGATCGACGGCAACCCGGCCGCGCGCATCGCCGATATCCGCAAGGTGACCCTGGTCTTCAAAGACGGCGCGGGGTATGACCCGGCGAAGCTATTGGACTCAATGAAAGGCGCGGCGGGATTGCATTAGCAGATTGCGCAAAAAGGTGGGACAGAGATCGCCTTCTGTCGTCTGTGAAACAGGACCGAGGAACCTTCTCGCGTCGCGGACTGGGACGCCGTGCCGCGCTTTCCGCGGCCGCCATGGCTTGGGGACCGGCACGCCTTCGGGCGCAGGGACGTGGCACAAGAAGCGGCCCTCCGCTCCCTGACGGTCGCGGTTACTGCACCGGCAGCAGCAGCGTGTTGCTGTTCACGCCGTTGACCATGAGTTGGAAGCTCGCGTTCGCGCCTGAGGGCACGGTGCTGTCCAGGCGGAACTGCACGGCATCGACTCCGATACTTCCCGGGAGCGCGTACGCGCTTTCCACCGTCAGCGTGCTTGTGCCCACCTGCGCCGAAACCGGATCCACCACCAGGTAAGGCGGCGTTGCCGGCACGGGGAAGCCAAAGGGCCGCGTGTGGTCGGTGGGCCCGAAGCCGGTTCCGTAGACCGTCAGCAGTTCGCCCTTTATGGCCGGCGCGTCGGGCGTTACCAGAGTTCCGTCCGCGTGCAACGCGAGGGCGTAGGATTGGCCGCCCAAATTCATGGGGAACAGCCCCGGAGCGTTGCGCGCAACCAGGAAGTTCGCGCTCACATCCGGCATGCCTTGCGGGCTCACGGTAATGGTCTGCTGGCCCGGCGCCAGATCCGGCGGCACTTGCAGATTGATTTGTGTCGGCGAAGCGAAATATAGCGGCAGATAATTGGCGCCGATATGCACAGTCGTGCCGGCCAGCGTCTGCACCAGCGGGCTGGACGGTCCGATGGCCGCGGTGGAAGCCAGGTTAACGCCGAAGATGGAAGCCACCGAGCCGGCCGCCACGGCCTGTTGCGGTGTGACGCCGGCGGCGTTGTTCAGAGCGGGCGACCAGATATACGGCACGGAGTTGAGCTGCGCCACCACGTTGCGCGGAACGGTCATGGTCAGCGTGCCGGATGGCGCCGTTCCCGACAGATCGCCGCTCCAGTTGGAGAATTTATAGCCGGGCCGCGGCGTTACTGCCACGCTCACTTGGGTCTGCGAATCGTAGAACCCATCGAGCGAACCGGGCAGGATGCTCCACTGCGCGCCGGTGGACGGGATGGCCGTCGCCGTGAGGAGGTTCATCAGGTGATAATTGGCGTTGATCGTGGTGGTGGCGTTGTTTAGCGCAGCCACCCAATCGCCCGCAACCGGAGAACCGCCGTTGGTGGACCAGCCCAGGAAATCCTGGCGCGACGCATTTCCCTGCGGAACCGATGCGGGCGCGCTCACATGCACCTGCGTACCCACCGGGCGCAACACACTGCAAGGCGTTGTGCAGGCCGTGCCATCCACCGTCACCGACAAACCGGCCACCGTGCTGTTCACCGTCAGGCGCGATTGCCCGGTGTACATGGCCATGAAGCTGACGCCCATTAACTGCGACCCCGCAGGCACCGTCAGGCTGCGGCTGGCCGAGGTAGTGCCATCGTCCCACTTGGAGAATGACCAGACGCCGCCCTGCGCGTCGGTCTGTTGCAGAGGCGCTTGTAGCGTGTGCGTAGTGCCGATTCCCCAGATGAAGGCATAAGGTGGCGGCAGCGTCAGGCCGTCGATGGTGAGATTTAATCCCCCCGGCACCGTCGTGAAACTGGCGTGCGAGCCGGGCGTGTAGTTGGCCGTGATGTTTTCGGCATACGGACTGGTGCCCACCGTGTAGGCATGGCTCAACGCTCCCCCGTCGCTCCACGACGTGAAGACCCAAGGCTGAAATAAGTTGTCGTTTTGCGTCGCAATGGCCGCAATACTATGGACCGTGCCTTCACCCCACTGCAGGCTGTCCGGGCTGTCGACCAGGACCCCGTCCGCATACAGTTTCATATTTACCGGGTTGGTCGACAAATTGATGGTCTTGGCCGGGACAAAAATGGGATAGACCGTCATGGGGGCGTTCAGCGTGACCATATCCTGAAATCCCGCGATGCTCTGGTTAGGGCCCGCCCGCCATCCGGCAAATACCCAACCGGGGTTGGGATAGGCTTGCAGACTGATGCCGGCGCCCGGCGGTTGCCAGGAACTCGTGTTGGATGAAATGGGCGCACCGTTCATCACAATGATACCGGGCGACGCCGCGCAGGAGGCCGCATCGCTGCAATAGAAATATTGGATGCTGAATTTGTATTGGGTGCCGAAGTTGGCCACGTACTGCGGGACGCTGGGGTCGGCCGTGACGGTGATGCTGCTTCCCGGTAACGTCCCTCCCGCCCATTGCCAGCTCAAGAAAGTGAACATGATCGAAAGATCCGCGTTATACGATACGCCGAATCCCTGCGGGATGGCCAGCGTGTGTTTGCTGCCAATCGGCCAGAACGCGGCCATGGCGTGGAAGTACCCGCCGCCGTCCACGGTGAACTCGGGACCATCCGGCGAACAGTACACTTGAGTCAAAGTGGTCGGGACCTGCGCCTGATTGGGCGGTGCCACCGCCGTCAAGAGCGCAATTAACAGGGTAACGGGTACGAATTTCGACAGAGAATTCTTCATGGCCTGAGGCTCCGGAAGGCCGCGGAAGCGGTCGGCAAAGGTCGCAGCTTTCCTATTTCCCACGCGTGAAGTATAGGCATAAATCCGCGGAAATACACGACTAACTTTGGTAATGCGCTGGTTACTAGCTATTTCGATCATTGATTCCGCGGCTCCGCGGGCATTTAATCAAATCGTTTGAAGAGCCTTATTATGCGCTGCAACGGATTCCCAATTCTAATCGCGCTCGCTACACTGGCGAGTGCCGCGATGCCCTGTGACGCCGCCGGTTTCGGGACTGTGGCGGCCATTGGCGGGCACGCCGCTGATATCGCCCTCGACGAGGCGCGTGGCGTGCTCTACATCGCCAACTACACGGCCAACCGCATCGACGTTCTTTCGACCGCGGACAATACCGTGCACACGTCGGTTCCCGTGTCGCCGCAGCCGGGTTCTCTGGCACTGTCACCCGACGGGCAATACCTGCTCGTCGCGTGTGGCCCCACAGGCGACCTGTTTCAACCCTCCTACAACCTCCTTACCCTGATTCATCTCCCCATCGTTGGAGGAACCCAGCAGACGTTTGGGACGCCGGACGTGCCGTTGGGAGTGGCCTTCTTCAACACCCAGCCATCGGGACCGGGACTGGCACTGGTCGTGACTACCACGGAGATCCTAACATTAGATCCAACCAACGGTGTGTTGTCCCCGGTTGCTACCTTTGCCAGCCTGGTGACATCCCTGCCGGTGCCGATCCCCACTTTCCCCGGACAGATCTTGCAGACTGCCCTGACGACTTCGGCCGACAAGCTGACCATCTGGGGAGTCGCGGACACAGGGACACAGCCCGAGATCGTGTACGTCTTCAATGCCCGAACAGGTTATGTAAGCGCCACATCCGTCACCGCTGCCCCGGCCTTACTGCCGCGCGTCAGCGTCGCGGCGGACGGCAGTTACGCCACGGTCGGTTACTTGCTGTTGTCGGCCCCCGCGCCCCTGGGACCTTACTGCAACATTGTAATTCTGGGCCGTTATCCCAACACCCTCGCGTCCACCAACGTCACCGGTCACGCCATTGATTCCAAGAACAATCTGGTCTACGCACAAATCCCCGATGTAACCCAGCCAGTTGGCCCACCATATACCTCCACGACCACGTCGGCAGGTTCGACGTCCTCCGCCGGCCTGCCGACAATTCTCCTCATGGATGCCGACAACCTGACCGTCAGGGACCGCATCCTGATTCCCGAGAACATGGTGGGGCGGGCCGTGCTGAACGCGGCGGCGACTGTGCTCTACGCCATTTCCGACAGCGGCGTGATGGTGCTGCCGGTAGGATCTTTGAACAGCTATCATCGCCTGGCTTCCTCCCAGGAAGACGTGCTGTTGCAAACCACTTTCTGCAACCGCAGCCCGGTGTCGCAGCCCTTGACGATTACCGATCCGGGCGGCGGCCACACCGATTTCACCATTACTCCCAGCCAGCCGGGCGTAACTATTGTGCCTTCCTTTGGCACCACCCCAGCCACCGTGCAGGTGCTCATCGATCCCACAAAATTCCCGGCCCTCGGGACCACCGTGGTCACGCTCGCGCTCAGTTCCACGTCCGCCATCAACGTGCCCAAAGCCGTGCGTCTGCTCGTGAATAACCCCGACGTGAACCAGCGCGGCACCATCGTGGATGTGCCCGGCGTGCTCACCGACATCCTGCCGGACACGGTGCGCAACCGCTTCTACATTTTGCGGCAGGACCTCAACCAGTTGCAGATCTTCGACGGCGCGAGCAACCAGAGGACGGTGGCGCTGCGTACCGCCACCACGCCCACCAAGATGTCTTTCACCATAGACGGAAAGTACATGCTGGTGGGACACAACGATTCTCAACTCGTCACCAGGTACGACCTCGACCAAATGCTGCGGGTGGGCTCGGTAGTCATGCCCCCGGGCCACTTTGTGGTGTCCGTCGCCCAGTCAAACGCTCTATTGGCGGCCCTGGCGCGCGACGAAAGCTCACCAGACTTCCCCGGAGTAATTGATAGCATTGACCCTACCTTCTCTACCCCTGCGTGTTATGGCGCCAGCGCGCTGGGAACGTTGGGGATCTGGAAGAATGAAGATCCGACGTATCTTCCCGGCATGCTGGCTCCCTCTCCCAACGGCAGGTCCATCCTGTTCGCCACGGCGAATGGGAAAGCGGCGCTGTATTCGGCTGACGCCAACACTTTCACGGTTGGGCGCCAAGATTTCACGTCCCTGTCGGGCGCCGTGGCAGCATCGATCTGGGACACCTACGTCATCGGCAATAACGTACTGAACGCCTCGCTGGTGCCGCAAGGGACGCTGGATCCATCGTACGGCACCTCCGCCGGATTCTCTTTTACAGGTCAGGGAGGCTACCGGATGACGGCGTTGAGTGCCTCGAGTCCGGGCGTGATTCAGAATCTGCCCGCCTTGATTGGCAGCGCCGTGCAGCCCACCCTAACAACGGAATCGCCGATTCTTTCCACTACCACCAACCCCTTCACGCGCACGGTGGCGCCGATGACGCCGGCCGGGACCGTAATCGCCATGACGGTGTCGGGCTTTACGGTGCTCTCCGCCAATTACGCGGCCGCGACCGCGCCTCCGTCCATCAGTAAAGTGGTAAGCGCCGCCGATGGCTCCGCCCCGGTAGCCGCGGGCGAGCTCATCAGCGTGTACGGCTCGCAGATGAGCCCGGTGAATATCGCCACCTCCCAGATTCCGCTACCTACGGCGCTCGGCGAATCCTGCCTGGTGGTGAACGGCACGCCCATTCCGCTGCTGTTCGTCTCCAGCGGCCAGATCAACGCGCAGTTGCCGTTCAACCTGGCGGGCAACGCTACCATGTCGATCCACACGCCGGCCGGCATCAGCAACAACTACAACTTCACCATCAACGGCGCCGCCCCCAGCATCTTCATGTCGGGTACGGCGGGTCCGGAAACTGGCCTCGCCACCGTCGTCCGGGCCGACGACGGCCAACTGGTGACGCCCACGAATCCCATTCACTATGGCGACACCATAGTGATCTATCTCACCGGCATGGGGACCATCTCCCCGGCCGTGAGTGCCGGGCTGGCCGCGCCCATGAGCCCGCTCTCGTTCGTCACCGATGCGCCCACTCTCACTTTGGGTGGAAGCCCGCTTACGCTCCTGTATGCCGGCCTCGTGCCCGGCTACATCTCGGGGCTCTACCAGATCAATGCCACGGTCCCCTTCGGAGTGACTCAAGGGCTGAGTATTCCCCTGGTCATCAACCAGGGCGGCGGCTCAACCACGCTGTATGTGCGCGTCGTCAATTAACGGGAGAAACCAATGAGAACGCTTGGAGTATCGATTCTGTGGTTGGCGGCGGCGAGCGCCTGCTGCTTTGGACAGCAGTGGGAATTCGGAGGCCTGGGTGGCGCCGGCTTCCTGAACAACGTGAACGTGTCGAGCCCAGCCGGCTCGGCCACGACCGGTTTCCAGACCGGCCTGGCAGCCGGCGCTTTCTTCGGCCAAAACCTTTACGCCCATATCAGCGGTGAATTGCACTACGAGTACTTCCAGAGCGGCCTGCACATTAAGAGCGGCGGCCAGGAGGCCACCTTTTCCGGCAACGCCCACGCGTTGCATTACGATGTCATCCTGCACACCAACAGGAAGGGATCGCGCACCCAGTTGTTTGTAGCGATGGGCGGCGGCATGAAAATCTTTCGCGGCACAGGAACCGAAGCTGCCTACCAGCCGCTCTACCAATTCGGCTACCTGACCAAGACCCAGCAACTGAAGCCGATGGCGGACGTCGGCGCCGGCGTGCGCTTTACCTTGGCCCGCAACGTCTACCTGCGGACCGAATTCCGCGATTTCATCAGCCCCTTTCCCACGCACGTGATCGCTCCGGCGCCGGGCGCGAAATTCGGCAGCATCCTGCAGGATTTCGTGCCCATGGTCGCCCTCAGCTACGAGTTTTGACAGGATCTTCGCACTATTAACTCGAAAGAAACAAGAGAGTTAACTAACTTGTTCCAGGGTGTGCCGGCCCCACGCAATCATCAAAGGCACCAAACGGAAGAGAGCGCGCGATCATGAACCCGGAAGAGTGCCGGCGGATACTGGGCGTACCCGCGGATGCCGGCCCCGAGGCTATCCGTCAGGCCTATCTCGACTTAGCCCGCGTCTGGCACCCCGACCGGTTTCAATCGGATGAACACCTGCGGCGAATCGCCGAGAAGCATTTCCAAGAGGTCAACCGCGCCTACACCACGCTGAAGAACTGCCGCCCGGCTCCAGCCGCCGCGGGCACTGCGACGGCCGCGGCGATGGAAGAGCCGCCAGGCGCGCCACCGGAACCGGCATGGGCTCCGCCGCCTGCCTTCCGCAAGCCATGGCGGCCGGATTCGCTGGTCCAGACGGCGCTGCTTGCGGCTCTGGTGGCCGCGCCCTTCTTCGCCGCCCTCAAGATCCTCCCGCTGCTGCGGGTTCCGGTGCTCGACAAGGATCTGATCGCATCGCGCGCCTTGCAGCCGCGCATCCTCGCGCCCTCGCGCATCATCGGCCTTTCGAGCGATGTCCGCAGCGCCGCCGACATGCTCACCGAATGGGCGAACGGCGACCTGATCGATCTTTGGAAACCAGCCGGCACGAGTGCGCCTGAGGCGCACGTCGCGTCCGACCCCGCTCCGCACATTCGCTCACAGCGCAAGCCGGCGGCCGAGCCGCAGGCGCAGGAAACGGCCGCCCCGCCGCCCGCGAGCGGCACCGACCTGCTTCCCGCGGGGCGCGGCGGAGCCGGAGAGTTGCGTCTCTCCAATCACAGCGATCTCGAGGCCATCGTCACGCTGGTCAGCCGCAACCGCACCACCATGCGCGCCGTTTATATCGCACCGAACTCCAGCGCCACGATCCATTCCATCGGGATTGGCGTTTACGATCTCCACGTGGATCTGGGCCGCGGCCTCGACGTGGAGCACCTCCGTTTCGGGAGCAGCCGCTTCACTCCCACGCCGCTCGGCCCGTTCCAATTCGCCGAAATCACGTCCGAGAACGGCGTCTCCGGCAACCGCTACGACATCGTTTTGAATCCCCGCTAGCGGATGCGATTCGGCGGGGAGTTTGGGACGTCCTCTCTAAAGTTCCGGCCCCAAAACAACGAGGTTGTATGACGAATGCAGACTAATCGGCTCGTCCGACCAGGCCGCGGCTCCCCGGCCGCGGCCTTTTATATTGCCAGCACCGTTCGGCCCGCCATCCACTTGCGTTATCGTAGCGGTAGGATGCCCGAGCCCCTCATTCGCGCCCGCGATCTCGCGAAAGTCTACCGTTCCGGCGACGCCGACCTGGTGATTTTCTCGGGCCTTTCGCTGGATGTCGAGCGCGGCGAAATGCTTTGTCTGGTGGGAGAATCCGGCGCCGGCAAGTCCACTCTTTTGCACCTTTTAGGCGGTCTGGACAGGCCTTCCAGCGGTACGATATACTACGGAAGTACAGAGATTTCAGGTCTCGCAGACGCGGCTCAAGCGGATTTTCGTAATCGTGAAATCGGTTTTGTGTGGCAGATTCACTACCTCCTGCCGGAGTTCACCGCGCAGGAAAATGTGATGATGCCGTTGCTGATTCGGGGTTGGACGCATGCGCGGGCCGCCTCGGAATCGCTGGCGAGGTTGGATGAAGTGGGTCTGGGCGCGCGGGCGTCGCATCGCGCGGGTGAGTTGTCGGGTGGAGAACAACAGCGCGTCGTATTGGCCCGGGCGCTGGTGGGAAATCCGTCCGTGCTGCTGGCAGACGAACCCACGGGGAATCTGGATTTCCGGACCGGGGAGATGATCTTCGAACTCTTGGCGGGTCTGCACCGCGCGCATCGGCTCACCTCGGTTTTGGTCACGCACAACCTGTCGTTCGCGCGGCGCTGCAACCGCGTACTCAGTATGGAAAGAGGCGGGCTGGTACCGGGAGAGCCATTTGGTTCGCATCCCGGGAGCACGCCGGGGTATCTTTAATCCAGGGGGCTTTTACAATCTATGTTCGAGCGATACACGGAGAAGGCGCGGCGAGTGATCTTTTTCGCCCGGTATGAGGCCAGCCAGTTTGGCAGCCCTTATATCGAAACCGAACACCTGCTGCTCGGCTTGTTGCGCGAGGACAAGGCGCTGGCCAACCGCTTTCTGCGTTCCCACGCCGCTGTGGAATCCATCCGCAAACAGATCGAAGGCCACACCACCATCCGGGAGAAAGTCTCCACCTCGGTGGATCTGCCGCTGAGCCACGAATGCAAGCGCGTGCTGGCCTATGGCGCCGAAGAAGCCGAGCGCTTGAGCCACAAACACATTGGCACCGAGCATCTTCTGCTCGGATTGCTGCGGGAAGAGAAGTGCTTCGCGGCGGAGATTCTGCACGAACGCGGTCTGCGCCTCACCACCATCCGGGAGGAGCTTCAGCGTTCCCAGAGCGAAAAAGTAGCCTCGGCGCGTCCCAAGGAAAGTTCCCTGCTGGCTGAGTTCAGCCGCGACCTCACCCAGTGCGCCATGGACAATACGCTCGATCCCCTGGTGGGGCGCGATTACGAACTCGAGCGCGTCGTTCAGATCCTCTGCCGACGCACCAAGAACAACCCCGTCCTGATCGGAGAGCCGGGCGTCGGCAAGACCGCCATCGTGGAAGGTTTGGCGCAGCGCATCGCCGAAGGCGACGTGCCCTCGTTCCTCGCCGACAAGCGCATTTTGGCGCTGGATCTTTCCCTGATCGTGGCCGGCACCAAGTACCGCGGCCAGTTCGAAGAACGCCTGAAGACCATCATGAAGGAGCTGATGGAGAATCAGAACGCCATCATTTTCATCGACGAGCTCCATACCCTGGTGGGCGCGGGCTCCGCCGAAGGGTCGCTCGACGCCGCCAATATTCTGAAGCCGGCGCTCTCCCGCGGCGAGATCCAGTGCATCGGCGCCACCACGCCCTCGGAGTTCCGCAAGTCCATCGAGAAGGACCGCTCGCTCGAACGCCGCTTCCAGGCCGTCAAAGTGCCGCCGCCCACCGAAGCCGACGCCATCAAGATTCTGTTCGGGATCAAGGACCGCTACGAGAAATTCCACGCCGTGGCCTACACCGACGACGCCATCGAAACCGCCGTCTACACTTCCAGCCGTTACATCCCCGATCGCTACCTGCCGGACAAGGCCATCGATCTCATCGACGAAGCCGGCGCCCGCGTCAAGCTGCGCCAGACCACCCTGCCCGCCGACCTCGCCGATATCCAGAAGCGCATCAAGTTCATCGTGCACCGCATGGAAAACGCCATCGCCAACCACGAGTTCGAAAAGGCCCGCTTCTATTCCGACGAGGAGCGCAAAGAGCGCGAGAACATGCGCCAGCTCCGCGAAAAATACAACCTGGACGATTCCTCCACCGGGTGCGTCACCAAGGACGATATCGAAGACGTGGTGGCGCGCTGGACCGGCGTCCCCATGACCTCCATCAAAGAGGAAGAAATCACCAAGCTGCTGCGCATCGAAGAGGAACTGCACAGGCGCGTCATCAGCCAGGAAAAAGCCATCTCCGCGCTGGCCCGCGCCATCCGCCGGTCGCGCGCCGGCTTGAAATCCAGCAGCCGTCCGGCCGGCTCGTTCCTCTTCCTCGGACCCACCGGCGTCGGCAAGACCGAAGTCGCCCGCGCGCTGGCCGGCTTCCTGTTCGGCAGCGAGAAGAGCCTGGTGCGCTTCGACATGTCGGAGTACATGGAGAAACACTCGGTTTCCAAGCTGATCGGCTCTCCCCCCGGATACGTCGGTTACGAAGAAGGCGGCCAGCTCACCGAGCGCGTCAAGCGCAACCCCTATTCGATCATCCTGCTGGATGAAATCGAGAAGGCGCACCCCGACATTTACAACATCCTGTTGCAGGTCTTTGAGGACGGCCAGTTGACCGACGGCCTCGGCAACCAGGTCGATTTTAAGAACACCATCATCATCATGACCTCCAACCTGGGCGCGCGTTTCCTCGAAAAGCGCGGCCACCTGGGCTTCTCCACGCCCATGGGCGAAGGCATCCCTACCAAGGTCGAGGACATGGTGCGCAGCGAGGTCAAGAAGGCCTTCAATCCCGAGTTCCTCAACCGCCTGGACGAAGTGATCCTGTTCACCTCGCTCACCGATGACGACCTGCTCAAGATCATCGGCCTGCTGGTGGACCAGATCAACGTCAACCTGGTGGCCAAGCAGGTGAAGATCCGGCTGGGCACCGACGCCGCCAAGTACGTCCTCGAGAAAACCTGCGGCGACCGCAGTTATGGCGCGCGCCCGCTGCGCCGCGCCTTGCAGAAGTACATCGAAGACCCGCTCTCCGAGGCGCTGATCCAGGGTTCGCTGCCGCGACCCTCCGATCTGGAAGTCTACCTCGGCGATTCCGGTATCTTCTACCGCCAGGTCAACGTGGAAGGCGAAGTCCCCGCCAATGCCGAAGGCGAAGTTCCGGTTCCGGCGGGCGGCCCCGCCGAGCCGGCTGTGGGCACGCTGTTGTACACGTTCGAGTAAGAGGGTGGGGCGGGGGTTGCGGATGGAACAATCCCAGCCGCAGCGACGCGCAAGCTTTTCGCGGGAGAGGCTTCACCCCTACAAACCGCCTGTTTGGCGATAGTGGAGTTGATGGCCTGTGCGGCCTCTGGCATGGAGTCGGGATGAACGGCGAACAAGTCATAGCGAAACTGCGCGAGCATGAACCGGAGCTGAAGGCGGCTGGTGTCGAGCATCTATTCCTGCATGGCTCGTATGCGCGCGGAACGGCGGTCCCCGATGTATCGGACGTGGATGTGATCGCCGAGTTCGATCGCGGCCGCCGGCTATCGCTTCTGGACATGGTCGCCATCGAGAATCGCCTGGCCGACGTGCTCGGCGTACGCGTGGATCTGTCCCCGGCGAATCCTTGAAGGAACCGGTCCGGCAAAAAGCGGCACCCGAGGCCGTGCTTGCCTTTTAGGGAACCGGCACTCGCGCTGCGCGATATCCTGGAAGCCATCGATATGATCGAAGGGTTCACGTTCGGCATGGATTTGGAAGACCCCAAAAACCGTTGCGGCTGAGGGGAACTAACACGGGCTCGCGGCGGGTCCGTGACGTTCCCAGCGGGCTTTCGGGGATCCCTCCCGTGACGGGCCCGTCACGTTCGTGGCGATGAACAGGCCGCGGCGCTGCCACCCGGTTCATGGTATCCTAGAACTGGGATGAAGGCCTGATGCGCGGTTCGGCTCGCGGCGAACAGCCCTTGTATTGGGTGGGCAGTGCGAAACGGGACTTGCTGGCGTTTCCCGAAGCGGTCAAAGATGGTGTCGGCACTGCTCTGAGCGTCGCTCAATTTGGCGGGAAACACCCCTCGGCGAAGCCGTGGAAGGGAGCGGGTTCCGGAGTACTTGAGGTTGTGGAGGACCACGACGGAAACACCTATCGCGCCGTTTATACCGTTCGCTTCCGTTGGGCCGTATATGTGTTGCACTGTTTTCAGAAGAAGTCGCGTAGGGGCATTCAGACGCCGAAACCGGACGTGGAACTGGTTTCACAGCGCCTAAGACTGGCCAGACAAGACCACGAGGATCGATATGGCAAAACCAAGCGCGGGACTTAGCGGAAAAATCGTGCGGAGTTCGGGGAACGTATTCGCCGACCTCGGCTTTGCGGACGCCGGTGAACGGCAGACCAAGGTCCGTCTGGCGATAGCGATCAATGACGTCCTGCAGCGGCGCGGGTTATCGCAGGGAAAGGCAGCGGAGCTGTTGAACATCAACCAGCCCAAAGTCTCCGCTCTCTCAAAATATCGCCTGGAGGGCTTCTCCGTGGAACGCTTGATGCGCTTCCTTACGTCGCTCAACCAGGACGTTGAGATTATCATCCGCAATAGGCCATGGACTCGCCGCCCGGGGCGGGTTTTTGTCACGGCTGCCTGAACTGAAAGGTCCTCGCCGCGACTGATGTCCTTTCCGGAACCGCCCCCCAGTTGCCGCTCGCCCCTACAGCGTCACCTTCTGCCCCGTCCGGCACGACCGGTACACCGCGTCCACCACTTCGAGCGCTTGGTAGCCTTGCTCGCCGGCTACCAGCGGTTTGCGGCCGGTCGAGACGGCGTCGTCGAAATCGCGGAACTGGCGCTCGAAGGGTTCAAGCGAAATGGCCATCGGATCGGACGCGCCCGACGCCGACCCGGTCACTACCGGCGCCGGCTCGCCGCCATCGTCTTCCACGTCCCACACAATCAGCTTGTCGCCGGAGATGACGGCGGAGCCTTTCATGCCGTGCAGTTCGATGCGCTCCGGGTAGCCCGGCCAAAAAGCGGTGGCCGCCTGCAACACGCCGGTGGCGCCGCTCGAGTAGCGCACCACCGCGTTTACCACGTCCTCGGATTCGATGGCGTGGCGCGCGCCCAGTTGCCACATGCCCGCCACTTCCGCCACCGGCCCGGCCAACCAGCGCAGCAAGTCCACCTGGTGAATCGCCTGGCCGATCAGGGCGCCGCCGCCTTCGGTCTTCCACGAGCCTTTCGCGGGACGGCGATAGTATTCGGCGGAACGGAACCACTTCACGTAGCAGTCGCACTGGAGCAACTTGCCCAGGCGGCCTGCGGCCATGGCCCGGCCCAGGAAGAGGCTGGCGTCATCGAAGCGGTGCTGGCTGACCACGCCCAGCAGGATGCCGCCGCGCCGCGCCGTTTCGATCATCCGGCCGGCTGTCTCCAGGCTGGTCGCGATGGGCTTCTCCACCATCACGTGCTTCCCGGTGGCGGCGCACAGTTCCACCACGTCCAGCCGGAACTCCGGGAACGTGCACACGTCCACGAAGTCCACCTCGGGATGGCGGCAGACTTCCTGCCAGGCGCTCGCCAGGGCCGCGCCATACTGCGCGGCGAACTCCCGTCCCGCTTCTTCGCGGCGGTTGGCGCACACCGTCACGCGGTTGCCGATGTTCTGAAGCGCGCGCGCGTGCTTGTGGGCAACCGCTCCCGTGCCGATGATCCCGGCTCTCATGGAAACCACCATTCTACTCGACCCCTGGGCCCGCAACCCTCCACCCGGCTTCCGGTTACAATGAGGAATCGCATGCAACGTGATTCTGCGGTCCTTATCGCGGTTTTAGCCGCGCTGACACTGGTTTCTTGCAAGCACGCGCTACCGGCCGGCGTGGTGGCCGAGGTCAACGGCATCCCCATCAAGACCGCCGACTTCGAAAAACTATACGCCACACAGTATCCCCAGCCGATGGAGGAGACCAACGAAGACCAGGTGATGGCTCAGAAGCTCGACCTCCTCACCCGGCTCATCACCACCGAAATCTATTGCCAGCGCGCCGAAAAGCAGGGACTGACCGCGGTGGATGCCGACATCGATGCCGAAGTCAACAAGATGAAGGCGCCCTACACCAAGGAAGAGTTCGATAAAAAGCTCGCCGAGCGCCACATGACGGTGGACGATCTCAAAGCCCAGTTCCGCCGCGACCTCACGGTCAACAAGCTGATCGCCAAGGAAATTACGTCCCACATCAACATCACCGACGCGGACGTTGCCAACTTCTATAACGCCAACAAGGCGGCCTATAATTCCGCTGAGCCCACCATCCACCTGGCGCAGATCCTGGTTACGCCCAATCCCGACCCCAACGTTCGCAATCTGAAGAACAGCAAGGCGCAAAACGCCGCCGAGGCCAAAACCAAAATCCAGGATATCCAGCACCGCCTCCAAAACGGTGAGGATTTCGGCGCGCTGGCGCAGAGCTACTCGGAAGATCCCACCACCACTCCCAACGGCGGCGACATGGGATTCATCCCCACTTCGCAGCTCGAAAAGCTGAGCCCCGAATTGCGCAAGATGCTGGAATCCCTCCAGCCCGGCGGCATCTCACCCATCATCAATATGCCCGAGGGCTACCGCATCCTGAAAGTGTTTGAGAAGGAACCGGCCGGACAGCGCGATCTCAACGATCCGCGCGTGCAACAGCAGATCAAGGAAACGCTCCTCAACCGCCGCGATCAGCTCCTGCAAGCCGCTTATTACGAAACCGCCCGCAACAGCGCCAAGATCGTCAACTACCTGGCACGGACCATCGCGGAGAATGCCGGAAAGCCGAAGTAGAGGTTTCTACTTCTCGCGCCCGATTTCGTACACGTAGATGGTGTAGTCCATCCCGGCCTTGACGTGTTCTACCGTCACCGGCTTCCAGCCCTTGATCGGAAACTGGTTGGAGATCACGCGTGTGCCCGGCTTGAGGTATTTCTCCAGGTTGGGCCGCAGCCGCTCGTTGGAGGTGGTCATGAAGTACAGCGTCACCACCGTCGCGGGGCTGAGATCCACATGGAATACGTTGCCTTCGACAATCGAGGCGCGTTCTTCCAACCCGAGTGCCTTGATGCGCGCCTCCGCCTTGCGGCAAAGGTCGGGAACCACTTCCACGCCGACCGAGCGCGCGCCGTATTTCTGCGCCGCCTCGATCACGATGCGCCCGTCGCCGCTGCCCAGGTCGTAGACCACGTCACCGGTCTTGATGTGCGCCAGCGCCAGCATTCTTTCCACAACCGGTTCGGGAGTGGGGATCGAAGGCCCCAGGTTTTCCGGGGAGAATTTCTGAGCGAAAGCCGAAGCGGCTACGCCAGCGGTCAACAGCGCGATGGATAGAGTCCGCATTGGATTAGTGCGACGAGGCATCAGCCGTGGCAGTCCTTCCTGCCTTTAATTTTACAATACGGCCCATGATTTCGGTCCAGGCAAAAAACAAATCGCGCGGCCGGCTGATGGTATACTCTGCGCCCTTCAGGAACCGGACAGCCGCGCTGATCGAATCCCGCCATGGATTGGCCTGCGGGTTCAGGTTGTAATTCATGTAAAAGACCGGGAATTTGACGTCGGAAAGCTGTTTCAACGTGTCCGGAGGCAGCCCGTCATCCAGCATCACCTTGGGCCCCGCGAACACCAGGGCGTCGGGACTGTCTTTCGCGTCCTTCAGTTCCTGAGTGAACAAATCGGCCAGAAAATCCGTATCCCCGTGCTTCTGCGCCAGCCTCTTCAGGTCTACCGTGCCCAGGTGCAGCGCCTTCACCGCGTCTCCCAGCGCAGGAAAATCGATCTGCGGGGCTCCATCCTGCCGGTAAAACACCCGCTGCTCCTGCACGTTGTACGCGACAATCGAAAACCGGCAGATGCGCGGCTCGCGCGCGATGCTCCGCAAGATCGAAAGCAGGGCACTGGTATCCAGCGGTTCGAGCGTCGCCGAGGTCGCATCCTGCGGCGCAAAATTCATCATCACCTTGATGTTGATGGGCCCGTCGTGCTGCTCCCGCTTGACTGGGGCTTCCGGCTTAAACATCTCCGCATCCACCACCTGTACCGCGCCGGCTGCGATGGTGAGGGCCATCTGCTTGTCCTTCTGCGGCAGGCTCGCTTCGGCGTCCCAATGGAAGGAGCACATCCGGTCGGCACGGTCGCGCATCAGCCAGTCGATGTGGTACTTTCCTTCCCCCAGGTTGAACCAGCCCTGCAGATAGGCTTGACCGCCTTCATCTGAATCGATCGCCGGGACCAGCGTGTGCTGCGCCAGATAAATCCCGTCGCCCCCACCATCCGACCGCCTGACGCGGAAGACCATGGTGAGCTGGTTCTCCGCGCCGGCCAGTTCCTTCAACGGAACGCTGACCTCATAACCGGCATGAAACTTGAGATCGAAACCGAGCGACGGTTTCTCCGGTGTCACCGTGCAGGGCAGATCCTTGCGGTTATCGGTGGCTTCCAGGATGGCCGTGTCGCCGTTGAAAAGCCGCACCGGGCCGCCGGGAGCGCCTGTCTGAATCAAATCCTGCGCCCCCGCGAACCGCAGCGGCGCCGCCGCCAGACACGCCACCAGCCCCAGTCTTCCTACCGGATCCCATCTGATCCACGACTTCCGTCCCATGAGCATCGCTGGCCACGCCCGCCATCCGGTGTCCCCTCGACCCGGATTGGCTTGTTAAGGTATTATCGCGCAAATTTTTCACGCTGCATAGCCTCAAGCGCACATCCCGGTGCCAAATGGTACTGCAACTTTCGTGTACGCCAGCCCCGAGCAATAAAAAACCCTGGTGCCGGTGAGGCGCCAGGGTCGAGTTTTCGAACAGACCGAACCGTGCGTTGCCGGACTCCAGGAGTCCGAAAGACCAATTCACGGTAATTTGAAGATAACATTTTTCACCCGCCGCTACAAGCCTCAGTAGTACCCGTCGGCTCACACCAACTCAAAGTGGGTGATACCGTCGCCTGATGAGCTAAACCGCGGGGCCGAAGCATTCTGGCTTCTGACTTCTGGCTTCTAACTCCCATATCCCGAAGGGATATCAAGGGCGGAGCCCTTGTTGGTCAGCCCGGCGCCACTTCGGTGAGTTCCAACTTCAGCCGCGCACCGCACTTGGCGCACACCGGAGTTCCGTCTTCGCCCAGGTAAACCGCGGTCGAATCGCATCGGATGCAAGCCGCCGTGGGATCGGCGACTTCGGGCAGTGGATCGGGAGGCAGAATTCCCGCCACCGTGCCTCCCGCCAGAGTCGTCACCGGCTCGAAAGTGGTCCCACACTCCGCGCACACGTGGTTGAAGCAACAGTTCGGCGTGCAACTGTAAAACACTTCACCCGAACCGCACGTCGGACAGTGGATTTCCAGCTTCCGCGTTTTCACGCTACTTCTTGTCCAGGCTGAAAAACTCCGCGTCGAAGACTGCCGGGGATTTCTTCCCCAACTCGTCCACGGCGCTCTTGAGCGCGTCCGGTTTCACCTTGCCCTCGATTTCCGTACGCGCATCTTCGAAGCTCTTGAAATCGTGGGTTTGAACCTTGATCAGGTGGTAACCGTACTGTGACTTGACCGGTTCGCTCAGTTCCCCGGGCTTCAGCTTGAATGCCGCCTCTTCGAACGAAGGCACCATCTGCGCGTGTTTGAACGTGCCCAGGTCCCCGCCGTTGTTGCCGGAGCCGATGTCGTCGGATTCCTTCCTGGCCAAATCCGCAAAATCCGCGCCGGCGAGAATCTTGGCCCGCAATTCCTGTGCTTTGGCCAAGGCTTCCGCGTCCGTCAGGTCCTTCTGGCCTGCCCTCACGGGCACCTGCGAGCCCTGGAAGCGGATCAGAATGTGGGCGCCATGCACCTGCTCGTACTCCGGCTTGTGCTGGTCGTAATACTTCCGCAGGTCGGCCTCGTCCACCTTTACGTCCTTGCGCATGGCTTCCACCGCCAGGGCGGCCAGCACGTTGGATTGCTGGAAAGTGGCCAGCGTCTTGTACTCGGTGGTCTCGTTGATTTTGCGCCGCTGGCCTTCCTGTGCCAGCACCAGGATCTGCACGATGTTGTCACCGAACTGCTTCCGCCCGGTAGTCCGCGCCATCGCCCGGTATTGCTCGGGGAGCGATTCCGCCAACTGGTCGAACTGCGCCGCCGTAATCTTCACCTCCCCTACAGTAATGACCACCCGATCGGGCGGGACGGCCGGCGCCAGCATCTTGCCGACATCGATCTGTTTGGTGAGCTCCCCTATCGGCGGGGGCGTCTTCGGGGGAGGCGTCTGGGCCAGCAGGAAGGTTGCTGGACAAAGTAAGACCATGCTGCGAAAAAGCGTCATTTCTCCATGATACCCGACGCCGTTACTGCGCTGGCTCGACCACCGCCGACATCGACCCCCGCGACCGTTCCAGCCGCCAATCCCGGCCATAAGCATGGATCTGGCTCTTGGCGAACTCGGCTTCCGGCAGCTCGCACGTGATCAGCACCGTGCGCCCGCGCCGGTCCACTTCTTCGGCGTGACGGTAAGCCTGGTCCAGCGTGAAGATGAAAATGTGTTGGAGCATTTCGATGACGTAGTCGTAGGTATGATCGTTGTCGTCGAGCAGCACGACGCGGTAGAGCGGAACCAACTGGTCCCGCCCCGCAGCTTCCGTTTCGGGAGAAACCGCCGGGTTTGACATGGCGCCGGACCACCGCCGGTAAAAGAATAGTATCCGCTACCGCACGGCCGCTCCACAACCCCGTCCGGACCCTGTCAGAATAGAAGTGCGGCTGTCTCCATGCACGCCCCGGTCTATCTCGACCATCACGCCACCACGCCAGTCGATCCGCGCGTTCTCACGGCCATGCTGCCCTTCTTCGGGCTCAACTTCGGGAATGCGGCCAGCCGCGCGCACAGTTTTGGCTGGGCCGCCGAAAAGGCCGTCGAGCACGCCCGCAAGCGCGTCGCTCACCTGGCCGGCGCGCAACCCCGCGAGATCGTCTTCACCAGCGGCTCGACCGAGTCCAACAACCTGGCAATCAAAGGCGCGGCCGAAGCCAACCCCGCGCGGAGCCACTTCATTACGGTGGCCACCGAGCACCGGGCGGTGCTCGACCCGCTGCGCCATCTGGAACGCCAGGGTTCGCGCGTCACGGTGCTCGCGCCGCGCCCCGACGGCCTGCTCGATCCGGACGAACTGCGCCGCGCCATTTTGCCCGAGACGCTGCTGGTGAGCGTCATGTACGCCAACAACGAAATCGGCGTCTTGCAGCCGGTGGCAGAAATCGGAGCCATCTGCCGGGAGCGGGGTGTGCTGTTCCACTGCGACGCCGCTCAGGCCTTTGGCAAAGTGCCGATGGAAGTGAACGCCCTCCATATCGACTTGATGTCCGCGAGCGCGCACAAGCTCTATGGCCCCAAAGGCATCGGTTTCCTGTACGTGCGCCGCAGCGCCCCGCGTTTTCAGTTGGCCGCGCAGATGGATGGCGGCGGCCACGAAAACGGACTGCGTTCCGGAACCCTGAACGTTCCCGCGATCCTGGGCTTCGGCGAGGCCTGCGCGATCTGCGCCCGCGAGATGCCCGAAGAATCGGCGCGCCTCGCCGCCTGGCGGGACCAGTTGCTGGCGCGCCTCACGGCCGCGCTCGACGGCGTCACCGTCAACGGTTCGATGGCACACCGGCTCGGCGGCAACCTGAACCTGAGCTTCGCCGGCGTGGACGCCGAGAGCCTGCTGATGGCAATGCCGGACATTGCTCTCTCAACCGGTTCCGCCTGCACTTCCGGAACGCCCGAGCCCAGCCACGTGCTGCGCGCGCTGGGCGTGAGCGACGAACTGGCGCACTCTTCCATTCGCATCGGCCTCGGCCGTTTCAACACGGAAGAAGAACTCGACCACGCGGCGCACAGAATCATCGAATCCGTCAAGAAACTGCGAACGCTATCGCCGGCGACGTTTCTTTAGTGCGGCGGACGCCTCGTCCGCGCGCGACCCTCTGGTCGCGCTCAAGCTGGCTGGAGCTGGGGGTCAGGCCCACAAAGCCCGGCATGCGCACCTGCGCGTGCGTCATTTCCCCTTCACCTCCGCCGGCAAACCACTCCTCACCCAACCCAAGACTGCCGCTTCCCCGTAGCGCGCCACCAGTCCCGCGACCCTGCCGGCCGCCTGCTCGTAAGCACGCCGCGCCTCGGCCGGGCTGGCGCGCTGACGCATCGCGGAATCCGTCTCCCCAGGCGCGGCTCTCACCGCGCGTGCGCTTCCGCCGGCCAGGTACTCCACCAGTCCTTCGCGAAACCATGCCGGCAAGCCGGCGGCTGCCTGCGATTCCACCAGCACGTGCAGCATCTCGTGCCGCACCGTCGATTCCAGCGCACCGTGCTGGCGCAACACCGCCACCGGCTGCAAGTGAACTCGCCGCCCATCGGTCCACGCCGCCACCCAACCCGGCTCGCCCGTGGCGTTACGAAAGCTGTCGAGATCCGGATACACCCGTATCTCCACATTGTCCGGCGTCTCGACGTGCAGCCGTTCCGCCGCCGCGCGCAGTTCCCGCTCCGCCAGCGCCAGCACCGCGCCGTCGCGCGCGGGCTCGGTGGTAAACAGCGCGACGCGCTCGCCTGCCATCCGCTGCCACGTCAAACCGCGCCCCGTGATCCCCAACGCCGCGCCCGGAAAGTAGAACGCCAGAATCTCGCGATAGCTCCGCCCAGTGGCGCCCATCTGCTCCGCGCCGCGCTGGCACAGCCCCACACCGTGCCCCGAGCCCGTCCCTTCGAACACCGGCCAGTGAATCTCGTACCGGTCGCTCTCCAGCGTGTTCCATCCGAATGCGCGGCCCAGCGCAAACCGGAACGCGCTCGCGCTCACCCGGACGGATTCTCCCGCGCCGCGCAACGCCAGTGTCCGCGCGCGCCCCGAAGCTGTGCGCTCGACCACCTCCACGCGCTCCACCATCTCCGGCGCGCGCAGTCGGGATTGCTGCAGCGCCTCCACGATCTGCCGCGGATTGGCCTCCCATCGCCATGTTGCCGCCGCGCAGTACGGGTCCTCGTGGCTCTTGAGGTATGGCGCCTTCAGATCCCACACCGCCGCTCCGTCTTCCGTGCGTCCCCCGCAATCGCGTGTATAGCACGTGAACGCCGGCTTGCCTTCGTACCAGAGCATTTCGCCCATAGTGGCCGCCGCCGCTTCCTCCAGGCGCGGCGTAATCCCCTGCAGTTCGATGTGCTGGCAGTGGGTGGTCGAGCAGAAGTCGTAGCCCTCCGCGGCGTGCCGGCCCCGCAGCCGCACCGCGTACGTGCGCGCCGCCACCGCCATGGCCTTCAACGCCTCCTCGGAGCGAAACATACCCACTTCTCCAGCCAGCACCGCCGCTACGTAGCGCTCGAGCGGCAGCATGACCGTCTCGGCTCCCACGCGCACCTTGAAGGAGGTTTGCGCCGTGAGCGCCGCGGCCACTACCAGCCCGAGCAAGACCGCGCGCCTCACTTCGCCGCCCCTCGCAACACTTCAGCCGCCACCGGCGCTGCGTCCGCTCCGCCAGATCGTCCCTGCAACATCACCACCACTACCAAGGCCGCGGTGAACCCCGCGAACCACGCAATGTGCGCCCCGGCCGCCGTACGGACGCTGCCCGTCTTGCCCGCCACGGCCAGCCCCGGCACCGCCGCGCGTTGCGCCGTCCCGAACTCTACCGCGTCCGTAAGTCCGCCGATGATCGCCTGTTCCCCGCCCAGCGCGATCTGGCGGTAAGCCCGCGCCAGCTCCATCGGATTGACCAGCACGCGCTCCTCGCCGAGTGACTGCAGTTGGCTGGCCTCACGTGTGGCGGCGGCCTGCGTCCGGCTGATCCCGAATCGTTCGAGCCCCCGCGCCAGTTCTCCCGGCTCAAAACGTTCCGCAACGTGCGCCGTGAATGCGTTGCACGAATACGCCAGCGCCGTCCGCAAATCGATCGGCGTGTTCATGCGCGGATGCGAACAATCGAACCGCCGCCCGCTGATCTCCAGCCGCCCCGTGCAGGCAAAGGTCTCGCCAGGATCTAGTTTCTTGGCGCGCAGCAACGTCGAAAACACCAGCGGCTTCAGCGTCGATCCCGGCGGGGCGATCAGCCCGGAATTCCGCGCCGTCAGCACCCGGCGCGTGCGAACGTCCAGCAGGATCACCGCGCGCCGTGAAGCCGGAGCCGCCGCCGCCGCCAAAAGCGCAAGCGCGTCCCGGCGCGACATGATCGATTCGCCCAAGACTCATTGTGTCGCAGAATCACAAGTGTGGCGCAGGCGCGAGGTGTCCCCCGCGCCTTCATCCACTGCCCGTAGTGCCCGATGTGCGCCGCGCCCCTGAAGCAATTACCGCCTGGCTACTTCTCTTCCACCGCGGTCGCTCGCCGCAGCCACACTTCCTTCCAGAACAGGAAACAGGAGCGATCGCACCGGAACGTAATGCCCGGGCAGTAAACGGCCTCCAGCAGCACCGTGTTCTTCAACGTGCGGCGCTGTTTGGATTCTTCCAGGAAGATGCTCTCCACCCGTTTGAACACGCGGAATTGCCTCCCGGCGTAGCCCTTCATATCGTCGGTGAACAGCAACCCGCGGTTCTTGCCGCGCTCATCCAAAGTCGCCCGGATCTCTTGCAGCGACTTCACCTCCACCAGCTCGCCCGGCTCCAGACGCAACACCTCGTCCGGCCCCAGGGGCCGAACGCCCGCGCCGCTCTTCTTGCCGCGGCCGAGGAGCTTGCGGCCAGCGTAATCCGCGCCGCGCACCACCGTCGCCTTCACCCCGCCTTTCTTGAGCATCTGGAAAGCGCGCAGGATGGGAAACGCCGCGGCCGGCCGCAGCAGGCGCGAGAAACCCAAGGCCTCTTCCTGTTGGCACGAATCCTCCGACGCTGAAATCTCTTCTTTCTTTTTCGGCCGGCTGTCATGCGCGCCTTTGATTACCGTGGCGATGTACTCCACGCGATGGTTCCCGGGCAGCATTTTTTGCACGCCGTTCGCCAGGCAGACTGCCACCTTGCTGGAAAGCCCGGGGGCCAACGCCGGGTGGAAATGCAGGCAGAGGTTGTGTTCCGCAATCTCGTACCCCATTTGCCTTTTGTAGCGGTCCAGGCCCTCGTTGTCCAGTACGGAAGTGAACCCATTGCCCACGTATCGAATCCCGGGGTCTTTCGCCGCCTCTTTCACAATCATGAAATCGAGCGCGTGGTTGGGATAGTGTTCCAGGTCGGCCGCGCGCGACATTTTGTAGATCAGGTGCATCCACTCGCCCTCGCGGCACGAAATGATGTACGCGGAGAGACGCCCGTCCACGTAAGCGCCATCGACCGTCATCCCCGGCGTTTTTTCTACCGCACCCACGAATGCCGCCCACCGCGCCGGCTCCAGGAAATTCACGTCCGCGCGCCCTTGCCTCTGCATGGTGTCGCGATTGAGTTCGATTCCCTCGGAGAGGAGTTCGTCCCGCGTCACCGTGCGGAATTCACAGACCCGCAGGCCGTGATTCACATGGCTGCGCTGCCGCCGCGAGATGGACTGGATACCGAATGTAGCGGGGTTGGCCACATACATCCCGGCGCGCCTGCCGGGCAGGTGGCTCGAAGGGAACCGCAGCCCGCGCACCCGGCTCTTGCGCAGAATCGCCCGTATCTCGTCCGCGTCCGGATCCAGGTGCAGGTGGAACGGCAGGCTGGTGAAGAATCCCCCCTTGTACTGGCCCCACAGCACGCCGTTCCTCTCAAAAACACGGAGCCCGCGCGCTTCCCAGAACGCAGCCAGGTTGGCGCCCGGCGGGCGGCCCGATGGGGGCGCCGGCCGGACCGTAGCGAACGATGGAAGCGCCGGAGCGATGGTGATGAGATCTTCCCGTTGTGCGATGGCCGAGTAGGTATTCATAGAATTCCCCTCATGAAATAAAACAGGGCGCCCACAAAGCCCGTAACGACAATCGCCGCCGCGTACCAGGGCGCCCTGCGCGACGGCGCTTCCATCTTTGCATCCGCGGTCTCGTCTCTGTCCGCCGCGGAAACCACCCGCACCAACAGCAGCACTTTCCCCTGGCGAGGGCTTTTGGCCGGCGCCGCCGGCGCACTCACGCTCACCGGCGCCGCTTCAGGGGCGGCTATGCGGTGCGAAGTGACGCGCAGCAGAGCGAACGCCATCGCCGCCTTCTTCATCTGTGTCAAGACCGGCAGGCTTTCGGGTTGGAGATACCGGCCGGCGATCTCACCCAGCGCGATTCGCCGCCTGTCGCCGGACTCCTCCGGCAGCGCCTGCACCAGCCCTCGCAGCCACACACCGAAATCCCGGACATCGTCCGCCGCCCGGCCGTCAACCGCCGGTTCCACTGGCGCGAGGGATGCGCGGCCGCCGGAGATCCGGATGTGGCGCGATTCCAGCCTGCCGTACGCCAATCCCTGGCGGTGCATCAAAGCCATTTCTTTAGCGATATCCGCGGCGGCATCCACCACCTGCTCGACGCGCGGCGGCTGCCGCGCGATCAGGTCCGCGAGAGATTCGCCCTTTAATACCGGTTGGAGTTCGTCAGGCCGCCTGGGTGTCACTGTATTCGTCCTTTCTGCCGCCGCTGTCCGGTTGGCTCGCCGGCTTCTGAGCCTGAACCAGGCACGCATAGCCGCGCCGCGCCAGCACATGCCAGCCCCCGTCGGCCATGCGCTCGAGGTGTTCATGAAGCCACGCTCCGGCCGCCCCCCGAAAGAGCTTGTGTTTGAAAAAGGTGAACGGGCCGAACCCCGTAGTGAAGCATTCGCCCCTCTTCAGACCGGCGAACCTCAGCAATCGATCCATGTCCCTGGAAGAATGAGTGCGCGCATAAGCCCCGTTCCCCACATGCGCCTGCTGGCGCATCCAATTCTTGAGAGGCGCCCATAACGGGTTGAACCAGGGATCCATCACCCGTTGGAGAGACCAGCGGTTGGTTGCGCTCAGAATCAGATGCCCGCCCGGACGCAGCACCCGCAGCAGTTCCGATGGCCTTTGCACCGGGTCCCAGCTTCAGGCCATCCACCAGCGCCAGCGCTTTCCGCTGCCGCGCGGCATACACCGCACCCTCCACGCTCGGCGAGCCGTAGACGTCCCGCCAGAACGCCGCTGTCCGCTCGAAATGATCACGGGTTGCTGAGGACGTCGGCATTGTCCTGCTCTCCGCTTTCCACATCGGCGGGAATCAAATCTCGCATGGGAAGAATGTCCAGTTGGCCCGCGTCGCGCAGGCTCGCCGCGCGCTCAAAGATCTGGCGCAACCCGTCCAGCATCGCCTCCGTGCGGCGTGTCAGGTCCGTGGGGTGGAACCAGAGGTGAAACAAGCGCTTCTGGCGCAGGGCCGCGTTCAATCCACGGTTGGCCCTCAGCACCCGAAGCCATACCGGCAGGTAGCGCCGCAGCCCGAAGGCCGGCGTGTACAGCATGGAACCGGGAATGCTCCACATCCCCTGGTTTTCTTGCGGCATCACGCAGACCGGCGTGCGCGCGGAAAGAATCTCCAGCAGGTGGCCGAACCGCCGCACCACCCGCGGTTGCGACTCGTACCAGACCGGCTCTTCTCCGCGGTAGCAGCGGAAACCATGGCGCCTGGCGATATCCAGGTGCCCGATGCAGTTTCGCGGCAGGATGAGCGTTTGAAAACCCACAGCATTGGCGCGCGCCACGCGCGCCCAATCGCCCAGTTCGCGCTCCGCCATCGCCGCCGTGCAGTCGGGCGAGCCCAGAACGGCGTGCGTCATGGTGTGCGAGCCAATTTCCTGCCGCACCGGGCAGCGGCGGATTTTCTCGATAAGCTCGGAGCCGTACAGCAGTGGGTCTTCGTGGTCCTTCTTGAGAAACAGGTTGCCCACCACGCCCCACGTCGCGCGAATGCCGTACGCGGTGAGCAAACCGAGCAGCCGGTCCACCACCTCGCGCCGTTCGATCTCGCAGAGTTTCCGGAAGGACTCGCCGTACGGGCGATCTTTGGTGCCCCACATCAGCTCGAAATCGAGACTCACCGTGAAGGCAGCTCTTTCCAATTGTCCGGTTCCCCGATAAGCGTTCATTGTCGCCTCGGATTGACACTTGGGGCGTCGTACGCGGCCAGCCTTGGATTAGCACTGTGGGCGTCGTATCCGGCCGCCTGCCATGCGGCAAACGACAGCACGGCGCCGTTGGATGGCAGCCAGCGGTTGGGGCCCGCCGAATAGAATGTGTTGTAGTCCGATTGCAGCAGACTGTCCTGCTCCGGATTGTTAATGCGAATAAAGCCGCGATAGGCGTCGCTGGTCTGGGTGGTGAAGGCAAACATGTTGTTCACCAGCGTCCACGGCCCCGTTCCGCCGATCTCCGCGCCCATCCCCGTGATGTTTGGGTTGTCCACAAGCAGCAGGTTCTGAGTCGCCAGCGCGCTCCCGCCGGTGATGCCTCCAAACTGGCGAAGCGCGTTATCGTAGAAAACGTTCTGCGAGATGTTGATGGTGAGAACCAGTCCCACATCTCCCAGGTAGATCCCCGCCGAAGCGTTGCGCGAGACGGTGTTCCCGGTGACGCTCACATCGCCCGTGAAACTGCCCGAAATCCCGCGCCCCGCCTGGTTCTGGTTGGGATTGCCGTTGCGCGAGATGTCATTGCCGGCGATCACCACGTTGGCGAGGTTTGGAATGTTGGAGCCGGTGTGGCCCAGGTAGATCCCGTTCGCGCTCTGCCACCCTTGGCCGCCGATGTTGTCGTGAATGTAATTGTTGGAGATCAGAAATCCCGCCTGCGGGCCGCCGTTGCCATCGATCAGGATACCCGCGTAGCTGTTCGTGAGGTCCAGGCTGTTGGCGTAAATCTCCGAATCTTCGATGGTGGTGTTGTTTCCGTTGAACGCCAGAATGCCGTTGAACTGGTTGTCGTGAATCCGGCAGTTCCGGATCGCCAGGAAGTTCGCCATGTACGGCACTACGCCATCGCGCTGGGAGTTGCGCACCTCCAGGCCGTTCAGCACCAGGTAGGAGCGCGCACTCGCGTTCACCAGGCCGGTTTGTGCGGCCAGCGTTAAGTTCGTCCCGTCGATGGCGGGCATATTTCCCGTCCCGTAGGCGCCGAAGGTGATGGGCGCCCCGTCGCTGCCCGATGCATTGATCTGCAACTGTTCTCCCCACGTCTCGCCCCGCTTGAGCAGCACGAAATCCCCGGGATTCAAATGCGTCTGACGGATCCGCGCCAGGCTCTGCCAGGCGACCGTCGTGGCTGTTCCACTGTTGCCATCCGAGCCGCCGGTGTGGTCCACGTAGTACACCGCGCTCTGCGCCGGGTGCAGGCACCCCAGCAGCACCGCCGTGAATGCTCCCAGCTTGCTAATACGCGCCATATCCCGTAACCACCACCTTAATGGTGCGCGCCAGGAGGTAAATATCCAGCCAGGGCGACCAGTTTCGCACGTAATAGGTATCCAATTCCACTCGCTCATCGTAGGAGCGCTCGTTCCGGCCCGAAACCTGCCACAAGCCCGTCAGCCCTGGAATCACCTGACGATACAGGGCGAAGGAGCTGCCGTACTTCTGAATCTCGCTATCTACGATGGGCCGCGGCCCCACCAGGCTCATCTCACCGCGCACCACGTTGAGCAACTGGGGGAGCTCATCCAGGCTGGCTTTGCGCAGAATGCGGCCCAGCCTGGTGACGCGCGGATCGTTTTTCAGTTTCTGGTCGCGCCGCCATTCTTCCGCCGCTTCCGGGTTCTTCGCCAGGTAGCCGGCCAGCATCTGCTCCGAATTCACCCGCATGGTGCGGAATTTCCACACCGAGAATTTCTCGCAATCCAGACCTACGCGGCTTTGCCGGTAGAGAACCTTGCCGGGCGATTCCAGCTTGGTCAGCAAGGCGATCAGTGCCAGCAGTGGCGACAGACACACCAGCAACAGCAAGGAGAATGCCAGGTCCAGCAGCCGCTTGGCGGTGCGGGGACCGGCCATCAGCAGATTCTTCCGCATTTCCAGGGCCAGCACGCGGCTCAAGTCCCTGGTCTCAACCCCAATCGAAGACAGGCCGAGCAGCTTGGGGACCACGAACACCCTCGAAAACGTCTGTGCGTGCATATCCAGCAGCGCGACCATATCCGGCATGGGCACATCCTGCAAAGCCACAATCGCTCGCGTGATATTGGCGCACTTGGCGAATGCCGGCGCGCTGGAGATGGGTCCCCGCACCGTGATCCCATGTAACACCGTTCCCCGAGGCACGTTGTCGTCGAACACCGCCACCGGCCGCAGGCCAATCTCCGGATGCCGGGCCAGCTTGCGGAGAATCGCCTCGCCTGGCCCGCTGGCCCCCAGCACCACCACCCGGTATCCCCACCACGGCTGGTCCGCCACCGCCGCGCGTACCACGGAACGCAGCACCGGCACCACCACCAGGCAGGCCACCCAGGCGCCGAAGAAAGCCAGACGGGAGTATGCACTGGGATTGCGCAACAGGAACGTAAGCGCTCCCAGCACCAGGAAGACCAGCGTGGTTGCATAACTGGTGGTTCTCAACTCCGCCACCGGGCTCAACACCACCCCCGGATATAACCCGAACAGTGCGTAGGCCGCGGGGAATAAGCCCAGCAGCGGCCACAGGCGCCAATATACGCCCAGATCGAAGTTTCCGCGAAAGATCTGTCTCACCATCACGGCCAACGCGATGGTTCCCGCGATAGCCGCAAGATCCGAGACCGCCATCACCGACCCGGTGAAGCAGGGACGCTGCCGGGTCTCCGTTGCGGCGCCTTGAATAACCAGTGCAGTTGCCATCAAGTATCTCCTACGCGTGCGCCGGCGTTTCGACCGGCATTCCAGTCACTTCCTGGTAAAGCGAAACCGTCTCCGTCAACATCCGGCCAAACGTGAATCGCTGTTCAAACCTGCGCCGGCCGTTGGCGCCCATCCGTTCCCGTTCGCCCGAATCGCCGATCAACCGCTCCAGCGCCTCCGCCAGGCTCTCGATCGACTGCTTCGGAACCACGTACCCGTTGTGCCCATCCGTTACCGCTTCCCTCACCCCGCCGACATCCGAAGCCACCACCGGCAGACCCGCCCGCATGGCTTCGAGAATGCTCCTCGGAAACGCTTCCGACCGCGAAGAGAGCACGAACATCTGCGCCGATGCCAGCGCCTCCGCCACCTGGACGGTGTGGCCGGCAAACTGCACCCGGCGATCCATTCCCAAGGCCAGGACGCGCGCGCGCACCTGCGTCTGCAACGGGCCTTCGCCCACCAGCGAAAGGCTCCAGGGCAGGTGTTGCACTTTTCCCAACGCCTCCACCAGCGTGTCGTGATCTTTCGGCGCCTCAAAGCGCGCCACCATGACGATGTGCGGCGGGTTGAGCCCCGGCCAGGCCTGCTGCCCGGCCGCCACCTCCGGCATCCCGTTGTGAATCACCCGGTGCCGCCGCGCACTGCCAATGCCATACTGCAGCGCCAGTTTCCGCTCGTACTCGCACACGTTGACGATGCCCGCCGCCAGCGGCGCGGTGGCCCGCTCCACCAGCCGGTAGATCAAGCCCTGGCGGCGCGAGATCCGGTCCGTAATCGCCCAACCGTGCGGCGTGTACAACACCGGAATCCCCGTTCCCGAGCAGGCCAGCCTGGCGATACAGCCAGCCTTGGCGGTATGGGCCGAAACCAGGTCCGGCCGGATGCTCTTCACTGCCTTCGCCAGTTCCCACACGGCCATCGCGTCCTGCCGGGGGCTGACTTGGCGGCAAAGGTGGCGCAGCGAAACCACCGGGATGCCGCACTCTTCCAATTCGCGGCTCACCGTGCCGGTCCCGCCCACCACTACCGTCGGCTGGTGTCCCGCCGCCAGCAGCGCACGCGAGAGATCGCGGACGTGAACGGTGGCTCCCCCCACTGCATCGGCGCGCGTAATGACAAAGGCGATCTTCATGGCGTTAGTGCGAAACCGCAAACCTCAACCAACGAGCCATCTGCATGGACCCCACGCTCAAGCGGTCCGCCAGCCCCGGCCGCCGCTGTGCGTACTCGGCCGCAATCTCCTCGAACCCGGCGATGCGCTCGCCGAACCGCTCCACGTCCTGGCCGAAATGCCGGATCTTTTGCGGCGTCCAGGCGTTGATGTGGCAGCATACCGTCCAGACGCCCGCGGGCATGCGGCGGAACCGCCCCAATTGCTGCGGAATCCACAACAGGCCGCGCGCATTCACGTGCGGCAGCACCGAGTAACCGTCGCTGATCCGCCGGATGCCGCACTCCGCCAGAACCTCCAGCGTGACTTCGTCGAAGGAGTGCGCCGGCGCCACCCACACCTGCGGCACGACGCCCTGCTCCGCAAAGATCGCCGCCGCGCTCCGTATCTTGCCGAGCTGTGCTTCGCGGCCCAGGCCCGCAAACTCGCTATAGCGATTGCGGCCCATGAGGCCGGGCTCGGTGGTGATATACACGTGCTGATAGCCGTGCAAGCCCATCGTCCAGCCCCGGCTCTGCCAGCGCCGCGCCTGCTCCCAGAAATCCGCGCGTGCCGGCGCCACGTTCAGGTGGGCGTCGCGGTTATCGGGCACAATCGCCACCAGCGGACGCACACCGTTCGCGTCCAGCACGCTTTCGACTTGGCGCCATACCGTCCAGTTCATGCCTGGACAGACATCGTCGAAACGCAGCAGATATTTGGCGGGAGTCACCAATTCCACTTCCTCCGGTCCAGCAGCCGCATCGCAACCCGCGCTCCGAGCGCCGCGGCGCCCATCAGGGTGTTGGAGCGGTCCGCGTTGTACTGGTGAACGCGCTCTCCGCCAAAGCTCTCTTTGAAATGGTTGATCTTCAGCTTCTCTACATCCGTCTGCCCGGCATACCAGCCGCCGAAGTCGTAAACCCCCAGGCCCGTCTCCTTGCAGTGCAGCATGTCCATCCAGTGCAGGTGCCGGTTGGCCCGCCCGATCATGGTCGCTTCGAACTTGTCTGCCAGGCGGAAATGCGATGCCGAGTGGATCAAGCGCGCGCAGTTGCGCATCCGCAGATACGCATGCCACACCAGCACCCGCCCGTCCGCGCCGCGCACCCGGGAAAGATCCAGCACGTCGTGCCGCTGAAAAGCCGAGATGCGTGTGCGATTGACCCGCGGGACATTCTTGATATCGGCGAAACGGTCGTAAAAGCCGAAAAACTCCTCTGCCAGGGCGGCTTCCGGGTGGCTGTGATACTCGCAGGCAAAGTTATCCTTGCCGGCGCGGCGGATCTCGTAGCGCGTCTCTTTGTGCATTTTGGAGAGAATCGTATCGGCGTCGCACGCCAGGTCCAGGCACAGCGTGTGGAAATCGCTCGAGTCGCAACCCTTCACCGGATCGGGACGAAACTGGTAGCGCACAATGTCCGCCGGCGTGCGCGACTCCTGCTCGTCAAAAAAGAACTCCGCCACCCGCACGTGCGCCTTTTCGTAAGTGATCATCTTTTTTGGAGCTCCACCGTTTCCGGAATTCCCTTCTGTTCCAGCAGTTTCGTGTAGAGCTCTTCCCACTGGTCCAGAACTGCGTCCATGCCGAAGCGTGAAAGCACAAACTCGCGCGCGGCCTCTCCCATGGCGCGGCGCTCGGCGTCGCTCAAGCATGCCAGCCGCTGCATCGCCAGGCCGAGCTCGCGCGGGCGGCGCGGCGGTACCAGCAGCATGCGCTGCTCGTGGGGCAGTACTTCGGCGTTGCCGCCCACCCGGGTCGCCACCATCGGCAGCCCCGAAACCCCGGCCTCCAGCATCACCAGCGGCATGCCTTCGAAAACCGAGGACAGGACCAAGCCATCCGCCGCCTGCATGAGCTGAGGGATATCGGTACGAATTCCCAGGAAGCGGACGTGCGGCGTGATTCCCAATTCCTCCGCCAGCGCATCCAGGTGCGGCCGTTGGCTTCCCGCTCCCGCGATCAGCAGCACCTGCGTAACATCCGCCTCCAAAGCAACCGAGAAGGCGCGCAACATGGTGGCGTAGTCCTTGACCTTTTCCAGCCGCCCCACCGCCAGCCACGCAAACTCATCGCGCAGGTTCAGATTCCTTCGCTCCCGCAGCCGGACGGCCTGGCTGGGCGTATAGGGCTCCTCCGGGATGCCGTTCGGGATCACCATCAGCCGTTTTCGGGATACCGCCTTGACCCGCGCATAGCGTTCCCCGGCGGCTTCGCTCACCGCGGTGGTGATTTCCGCTAGACCGTCGGTCAACCGATGCGCCAGCTCGCGCATGGCTGCGCCTCCGGCCTTCACCGAGTACATCATGTGCCCGTGAAGCGTGCAGATCAGCACGGGCATGGGACAGAACGGCCGCGCCATTCGCGTCAGCAGGCTGGCATGGGTCATGTGGCTGTGGACCACATCCGGCCGGCGGTCGCGAACCTCGCTCAAGAAGCGCCGGAAGCCCGCCAGGCCGCGCACACCACGCTGCATCTCCAGCGATGTCACCCGCACCTGCGCGCCCCGAAAATCCGGCAGCGGCGGACACAAGGGCAACATGGTGACGATCTCCACATCCCAACCCCGGCGGCTCAAACCCGCCGCCATGTTCACTACCTGTGTCTCCGCTCCTCCCGTGAGCGAAAGACAAGTGGTCACGATCATGAGGCGTGGCCGCGCCTTGGTTGGTCTTTGCCGAAGCTCTTGCGTCGGTGTCATATCGGGGTGCACTTGCCGGCGTGCACACCGGCTGTCGTTCCGGCGTACCCCTGCCCTAAAAGTTGTTCGTAAAGTTCCGTGTAAGCCCGGACCATTACCGGAAGGTCAAAAGCCGCCAGCGCGCGCTCCCGGCCGGAGTTCCCCATCTTCCGCAGCACCGCCGGCTGGGCCTGCAGCAGGCACATCGCGTCGGCCAGTCCGGCGGCATCGCCCGCTTCCACCAGCAGGCCGTCGCGGCCGTGCCGCACCAGTTCCGGGATGGCGCCAACGCTGGTCGCCAGGACAGCGCGCCCCGCGGACATCGCCTCCATCACCGACAACGGATTGCCTTCCCATCGGGAAGACAGTACGAAGACATCGGCCGCCCCCAAGACATCGGCGATATCGGACCGCTGGCCGAGAAACGTCACCTGGGCCGCGATTCCCAACCGGTGCGCGAGATCCGCCGCGGCCTCCCGCAGCGCGCCTTCTCCCGCCAGCAGCAGCCGCGCGCCGCCGCCGCGCCCCGGGCCCTTGGCGAAAGCCTCCAGCAACGTGCGGTGATCTTTTTGCGGCCAGAAGCGCGCCACCGACAGATATACGAATTCACTCGCCTCGACGCCATGGCGCGCGCGCCACTCGGCTCGCGAAACGGCCGGCGCGCCATACTGGCGCACCGGAATGCCATTCGGAATGAGCGCCGCTTCCTGGAACCCGTACACGCGGCGGAAGCTGGCCGAAACCTCGCCGGCGATGGTCACCGCCCTGACGCCCATGCGAAACGCGAACCGTTGCAGCCAGAGTCCGGTACGGTCCACTTCCCGATCCGCCACGTTGTGGATGGTGTGAACCATCCCCGGCACGCGCAGCGCCGCCACCGGATAGGTGTAGCGAAGAACGTAATTGTGGGTGTGCAGAATGTCGGGCCGGAAATCGCGCAGAACGCGCATCATCCGCGGATACATCCGCAGGTCCAGACCGCGCCGCTTCTCCAGGTGATACAGCCGGACACCCGCTTCCCGCAAGGAATCTTCCAGTCCGCCCGGCGTTTCGGCGTACAGGCTGACCACCCCCATCTGAAAGCGCGCCCGATCCATGGAGCGCAGCAGGCTCGCCACCATGTTTTCCAGGCCGTAAGGCACCAGGTCCGGAACTACGTGCAGCACCCGCATCACGGCAGCGCGACCTCCTTCATCCCCATCCGCATTGCGAACCGCGGCGCGCTCCGCCGCGCACGCATTTCCGGCAGCAGCCGCGCCTCCGCCAGAATCAGGGCGAAGATCAACCACGTGGGCTTGCGGGTCTCCCAACTCAGCGTGCTCGCCCCCACGCCCCAAACCAGCAGCGTCACCGCCCAAACCACCCGCTTCAGCCCCTGCATCCGGCGCACGGCCAGGACCAGGCTCAGCAGAAACAGCGAAAACAGCGTGAATCCCACCACGCCCGTCTCCACCAGCACCGAAAAGAACGTGTTGTGCGCCACAATCAGCCAGCCTTTTGGAAAGCCCAGCATCGGTTCCACGCTGCGCGGGAATGCTCCGCCGCCCACTCCCGCCACCGGGTGTTGCCGGAAGGAAACCAGGCCCGCGTCCCAGATGAGCGCGCGGTTGTTCAGGGTGCCGGTGGAAACTTCCGAACCGATTGTGGAAAGCCGCTTCCACGAGTTCGCCGGGATCACCGCCACGGCCGCCACCACCGCTGCCACCACCCCGCAGGCGATCCATTTGCGCTCCACCCGCCGCACGTACGGAAAGCTCAGTGGCAACACCAGCGCCGCCAGGCAGAGCGTCAGAAACCCCGTGCGCGACGCCGAAAGCAGAATCGTGACCAGCGCCAGCGCCATCTGCGCGCGGTAGACCCACGCCTTCGCTCCGCGGCTGCTCGCCGACAGGCAGTACGAAAGCGGAATGCTCAGCGCCAGCGTCAACGCCAGGTCGTTCGGATCGAAACCGGTCGCCGCGTAGCGTTGATAGTAGGTCTGGCGCGCCAGCACCCAGCGGCTGATCGTATCGAATGCCGCGTAGAGGGTTCCTAAAACGTACGCCTGCATCAGGCTGGCAATGCGGTCCTCGGTAGCTGCAAATTCCCAGATCAGCCAGGCCATTCCCAGCAGTTGCAGGTACGTCTGCACGTTCGCGGCGGTGTCTTTGGGAGCCAGGCTCCAGCGCAAGGTGAGCGCGGTCCACAGCACAAAGAGGGCCGGCGCCGCATGCAGCGGGCTGAAGACCCGGATTCGCCCGTCGATCAGGACCGCCAGCATTCCCGCGCCCAGCGCAATCAGCCCGAAGATCCGCGAAATGCTTCCCAGGCCGGGAATATTGATGGCTTTTTCAATCGGGAAGGAGAGCACAAAGAGCCACAGAAATACGAAGGCAAACCGCCCCGCCGCCGTGAGATTCCCTCTAGGCATTAGTTTCCAGCTCCGGCGCCGGGAAGGCGAGAGAACGGTTTCTGGCGGTCAGCCGCAGGAACAAAATGGCGAGTCCCGCCAGTTGCACGGCGGAAGAAATTCCCGATGCAATCGCCGCGCCCGCCAGCCCGTAGGCCGGAATCAACAGCGCGCTCGCAATCAGAGTGGCGATTGTCACCACTACGAACAACGGCATCTGCGCCCGGAAGCTGCGCGCCGCCGTTACCGCGTAACCCAGCAGCGACGCCAGGTAGCCGATCGCCCCAGCCACCATCAATGCCGTCAGCAGCCCGGCATGCTCGGCATACTCCGCGCGAAACATCAGGGCCAGCACCCAGCGGCCCAGCGTCGCGGCGCACGCCACGGCGCACAGGCCCAGCCCGGCGCCGAAACCCAACAGCCGAAGGCTGAAGCTCGCAAACGCGTCCCGGCCTTCCCAGGCGAACAGCTTGGCCAGCCGCGGCGTCACCGTCTGGCCCACCGCGTTGATCAGGGTGTTGCCCACCGAAACCAGCGAGGCCGCCGCCGAGAAGATGCCCAGCTCCCGCGTGCCGATGTGATGTTCAATGAAGTACCGCGGCATGTTGGTCGCGAGCGAATTCAGCAGCATCACACTGCTCAAGGGCAGGGCTACCCAGAAGATGGAGAACTGACGCGCGGCGGCTTCCCGCCGGGTGCGCTGCGGCGCCGGCTCGCAGGCCACAAAATCCCGGCTTCCCATCGCGCCGTCGTACAGCGCCAGCACCAACAGGCGCGCCGCGAAGAGCGCCACCGCGCCCCACAGCACCGATCCGGTGGCCCACACCCCCGCCACCATCGCCGCCAGACCCAGAGGACCCCGCAGCCCGAGCGAGATGGTGATCCGGTCCATCCGCTCGTGCCGTTGCATCAGGCCGTAGTAGATGTCGCTGATGCCTTCCACCGCCTGTCCCAGCCCCACCGCCACAATCAGAGCCGCCACCTTGGCGCCGTAGCCCGCCGCGGCGATTCCCAAAATCACCAGCAGGCCCGCCACGGTCGCGTTGATTCGCACAGCCCGGTAATCCCGGAAGCCGTGCTCGCCCCGTGCGTCCGTCGCCAGCACCGCCCGCAGGTTCATCTGCGCCAGCATCAGAACCGGCGCCGTCACCGCCAGGCCCAAAGCGAACTGCCCCACCATCTCCGGCGTGCCCAGTTTCGCGATCGCGCTCAGCATGGCCCAGTTGCAGGCCGCGTACACCAGGGTTCCCACACTGGTCCACACCAGGTTCCACTGCCAGGGCAGAGCCTTCACCAGCGGCTTGTGCGTGGTATGCGGCATGGCGCTGGTGCTCACTCCGCCTGCCTTCCCGCGTTCATGTAGCCGTAGCCGGCTTTCTGATACGCGGCCGCGCTCGAATTCCGCGCCGGCCGCCAACTGTTCAAAATCGTTCCCAGAACGCGCGTGCCGTCCTGCCGCAGGCGGTCCGAAGCCGCCATCACGATCTGCTCCGGCGTCCGTTCCGCGCGAATCACCAGCGCTACGCCATCCGCCATGCGCCCCAACGCGCGTGCGTCGGAGAGCGCCATCATCGGCGGCGTGTCGATCAGGATGGCGTCGTATTGCCGGCGTGCCATGGCCAGCAGTTGCGCCGCGCGGCTATTGTCCACCAGGTTCGCCGAACACACCCGATCGGATCCCGCCGGCAAAATGTCCAGGTTGGGAATCTCGGTCGGCGTCGCCAGGCGAGCCAGGTCCAACGCATGGACCGGCGCGGTCTCCAACAGAAAATCGCCAAAACCGTGCTCGTTCGAGCGCTTGAAGATCTCATGCAGGTGCGGCCGGGGGCGATCTGCGTCAATGAGCAAAACCCGCCGGCCCGATTCGGCCAGCGCAATTCCCAGGTTGGTCGCGGTGGTCGTCTTGCCTTCCCCCGCGAAAGCGCTGGTGAACACCACCACGCGCGGCGGCTCCTGGCCGTTCGAATGCATCAGCGAAGCCAGCACCCCGCGGTAGGCTTCCGCCAGGGCGGATTCGCGCTGCCGCCACGTCACCGTTTCCAGCCAGTTCCGCAGTAGTTCGTTGTCGTCCTCCAGAGAGCTCTTCGCCTTCGGATACGGCAGCGTCCGTGTCGGCCCCGCCAGACGGCCCTTCACCGAAAACGGCAGGTCGATGGCCGCCGAAGGAATCGGGCCGAACTCGGGAACTCCCAGCCGCGAAGTCAGCTCGCCCGGCGCCCGCACCAGCCGGTTGCTCCGGTCCCGATCGAGCGCCAGAACCGCTCCCAGGAGCAGGCCCGCGAACATCCCCACCGCCACATACATCGGCTTGCTGGGGCGCGCCGGAAACATGGGCCGCTGCGCGTTCTCCGCAACCTGCACATTGTTCGCCCGAATGGCCGACGCCAATTCCGTCTCTTTGACTTTCTCCAGCGTGGAATCGTAGAGCTTCCGGTACGTCTCCACCGAGCGCTTCAGCGTGTTGTATTCCACCGCCCGCGCCAATTGCTCCCGCACCAGTCCCGTCTGCGCCCCCAGGTCCGCCTGAATCAGCTTCTCCCGCCGTTGCGCCGATTCGAACCCTCCGCGCAGGCGGCTCAATAGCGCCCGCCGCTCCCGTTCCAGCGCCCCTTGGACCTCATCGATCTGTCCCTGAATCTGCCGCACTTTGTAGTGCTCCACGGTATAGACCGCGCGCGCTTCCGCATACTTCTGCCGCAGGTCCGTCAACTTGGCCTCGTAGCTGTGGATGGTTTCGCTGTCCACCGCGTCCGAGAGAGCCTCCACCGGCACTTTGGCGATCAGCTCGGCGCGCGATTGTTCGGCGATGCGCGTCTCCTGGGCCTTGGTCAACGCGTCTTGCAGTTGACGCAGCCGCGCCTCGGCCACGCTGTCCTTACCCGCATCGGTGGGATACAGCAGGTCGTGGGAGATGAGGTAGTGCTCCAACTGCCGCTCCGCCTCGTCCAGATTCCGCTTCAGCTCGTCCAGTTGCCCCGCCAGCCATTTGGCCGTGAATTGAGTCGCGCTCAGCCGCTTTTCCAGATTCTGCGCGATGTACTCTTCGGCGAGCCCGTTGGCCACCGCCGCCGCGGTGTGCGGGTCGTGCGATTCGAAGCCGACTTCGATGATGCGCGTCTCGCCGCTCAACCGCACCGTCAACCGTTCAGCCATGGCTGCCAGCATTCCGGCCCGCGGATCGCCGGCGGTTTGCCCGCCGCCCACGTGCAGCAGCGCTTTGACTCGATCCGCCACGCTTACCGTGGGTTGAAATTCCGCAAGCCGTTCCAGGTGCAGGCGGTCCGCCACTCGGCCCAGCAGCCGGTCCGTCTGTAGAATCTTGATCTGCGTCTGAATGTACGGCTGGAACTCCACCACCCCGCCTTCCACCGCGGGATCGATTTCGCGGCGGTTCAGGAAGTTCTCGTTGATGCCTTGGATTTCGATCAGCGCCTTGGCCTGGTAAACCGGCTTCTGCGTGAACGCCACCGCGAGGCCGATCGCGGCGCACACCGCCACCAGTCCCGCCACCAGCCACTTTCTGCGCCGGAACGCCGCGGCCGCATCGCCAAAGGTGATGAACTCCGTGCCCGGCGGCTCCATCTCTTGGTGCGCCGCAACAGTGCCGATTGCCACGTGATTTGCCACCGCGGGTACTGAAGTCTTGTATCGCATGCCAGCCCTCAACGCCAGATCGCCGCTCCGGTGCCCACCTGGATAGCCGCTTCCATCGCTCGCACCAGACCGCTCTTGGCCATGCTATTGGGCACAAACAGAATGTCGTCGGGCTGCAGCGCGACGTCCGCGCACTTGCCCGCCATAAGCTGGTTCAGATTAACCGGAATCTCTTGGCGCGGGCCGCCTGCCGGATTCGGGCGCAGCACCCGCGCACTGCCCGCGCCCGCGGTGCGGCTCAAACCTTCCGCCAGCGCGAGCACCTGCAACACCGAAACGGTCTGCTTTTCGCGCAGCACGAACCCGCCCGGCTTTTTCACCTCTCCGATCGCGTAGACCAGATGCGCCCGTGGCACCGTGATGACGTCGTGCGGCTGGATCTCGAGCGTGGACGCTACGTGCCGGCCGTCCATCACATCTTCCAGCCCGGCTTCCGCCACCACGAATTGGCCCGTGGCGTCCCGCTGCGCATTAGGCAGCGGCAGAGCCCCCTCGTTCACGCGGCGCGCGATGCGCACGCTGTATCCCGCGTCCGCCTCCACTCCACCCGCCAGCGAGAGCACCTCCACCAGCGACTTCGGCCCGCGCAACTGGTACACTCCCGGGTTCTTCACCGCTCCCAGCACCGAAACCGGCTGGCTCTTCATCTCCGTGACGTCAATCGAAACCTGCGGCTGCTCCACGTACACCTTGAGCCGCTCCACAATCGCCTGCTCCAGTTGCGACGCCGTCACCCCGCCCGCCTTCACCCGTCCCGCCAAAGGGAGGTTGATCCAGCCGTCGCTTTCGATACGAATCGCCTTGTCCCCAATCTCCGGCACCAGAAGCGCGTGAATCGTGATCTGGTCGTCCGGCCCGAGAATATATGCGGCCGGCTGTGGCGCGGCATGCGCGGCCATGGCCGTCCATGCTATCGCCGCAACCGCTATTGCCTCGACCGTTTTTCGCATTTTGAGTAAGCTCCGCCTCACAGGTCCGAGAGGACTCCAAATTCAGTCCCGAATTATGGATTGTCTAAGCCGTCGCCTTCCGGAACTGCTCCGGGGCTAAAACCAGAGCGCCCTCCAGCTCCAGAGATTCGCCCGTCGAATTCCCTTGTCCAAAACGGCCCAGATACATGGAACCCCTGCGATTCAAATCTGCAAAGATGGAATCGCGTTCCTCTGGGTTCGCCAGCACCTCGCTGCTCCAGAGAGACTTCCCAAGAATCGTCTCCATATTGCTCCCGAGAGCCCTTGCGCCTCGCTCGTTCGCGCTTATAATTCCTCCTGTTTCCGCATCCGCCAGCACCCACCCGTCCAGTTCATGCGCCCGAAGCAGCACCTTCTTCGGCTTCTGCCCGTCTGCCGGCTCGGGAGACAGGTTCGCACATAGGAAGCGCGTCTTCGCGCCATCTTCAATAGGAACCAGGACGCCTTCCACGGGTTGCCCCGAAGCCAGAACATCCAAAACCGCCGCGCGCAGATCGCTGGACGGGAATAACTCGTCGATTCGTTTGCCGCTTCGGCGCCCCAAGCCCCCCAGCCCCAGAGCACGCCAGCCCTCGCCGTCTGAACTCACTCGCAGGTTCGCTCCGATTATCAGAGTCACCCCAGCCGCCGGGCTCTTGTCTCTAGCTCTCATCGATTTCGGGTCGAGTATAGCATTGGCTTTCAAACACCTTCAAGGACGCTGGGTACCACCGAAGTAATACCTCTCCGAGGGTGAAACTAACGGGACTAAATTGGGGTATTACCGCCCCAGCCGCCGGGCTCTTGTCTCTAGCTCTCATCGGTTTCGGTTTGAGTACAGCTCGGCTTTTTAACACCCTCTAAGGACGGCGGGCACAGCAGCAGTAATCCAAAACTCCCATTTTGGAACCCAGATCCCATCCAGAATACGTCTTGAAGAAGTTCTTGGGCAAGACTTTTTCAAGTTTGCAACACTGGAAAAGTACCAACTCTTGCCCGGTAGGGCTCACAGGACTGAAATACTACAGTTTTTCCTTAAAGAGTGATCCTGTAGGATGATTCCTCATTTGCTTAACAGGCTCCAGACCGCCGCGAACCCCCACGCGATCATCTCCATGTCTCCTCCCGATCGCAGCAAGAGTTCGCAGCGAGCCCGCGCGAACAGAGCTGCGTCGCATTTCCATGGATCGGTCGCATCATTGTCATTTCGGATTGCGTACCACTTCGCTGGCCGCCAGCAGGTAGGCGCCCGTGCCCCAGGTTTCGGTGCCCACCGGCATCCTGCGATAGCCGTCAGTTCCTTGCGGGCTGGTACCGGCGGACACGCCGATGACCAGGCCGTCTTTGACGTACCTGTCGTTGATGGCGCGCCAGGCCTTCAGCGCTCTGGTATTGTAAGCGGGAGGCAATACCCGCAGGCGCACGAGCTTGAGCAGGCCATATGAGAACATGGCCGTGGCCGAGCACTCGGGATAGCTCTTGGGATCGTCGAGGACGGTGTGCCAGAGCCCGTCGGCATCCTGCGTGGACTCGAGACCTCTGGCCAGTTTCCGCGCGATGGAAGCGAGTTCCTGGTATTTCGGATCGCGCTGGTTCATAACTTCCATGGTCTCGGCCAGCGACATCAGCACCCAGCCGTCTCCGCGGCCCCAGAATCCCGCGGAGTGTGTGCCGGTCTGCCAGTCCCACATGTGGTAGATGAGCCCGGTCTTTTCGTCCTGGAGGTGGCGCGCATGGACCACGATCTGGTTAGCGGCATCCTGGATATACTCGGGCCGATTCTCGATCTGGCCCAGGCCGGAAAGCAGCGGGCACGCCATGTACAAGGTGTCGACCCAAAGCTGGTGGCTTCCCTGCCAATGCCCGAGGCCGCCATCCGGACTGCGCTCCGCGCCGGTTTCGATGAAGCCGGCCACGCCCTGCGCCAGTTTCAGGTGCTCCGGCTTGCGCCGGTCCTGATAGAGATAGAACACGGCGGTCGCCGGACTCCAGTGGCCGCAGTATCCGCGGCGCGCGGGGTTGGAAGCGGACGGCCCGATATCCAGAAGCGTCTGGATATCCTGGGCTTCGTAGATCCGCGCCCATTTTTCCACATAGTCGGCATAACGTGTGTCGTGCGCCGCGCAGGCGGCCCTCATGAGACCCATCATCTGGACGCCTTCGCCCCAGTTGAACGGATAGGCTTCGACTGCGGTGCCGATCAGGTGATCGGCCACGCTGGTCAACCCGGGCGGAATCTGGAGAGCACGGGCTGTGAGCGCCGCCAGCACGCAGGCTCCCGGCAGGAACACCAGAACACGGAATCGCGAAACTTGTTTCATGGCATTACCGGGAGTCCGGTCCTTCGGTTGTAAAAACGATGACCGCGCCATCCGGATCGACCATCCGAACCGTGCCGGCCGACATCAGTGGCGCGAACCCGCGGCGGCGCAGTTCGTCGGTTGCGCGTGCAACGTCCGGCACAACGAATACGATGCGCGGCTTGGCCTGGCCGGGGGTCGCCTGAAGTTCCACTTCCTCCCCGGAATTTCCGGGGACGTGAAGCCGGGTCGCGCTGCCGCGGCTGCCGCCTCTGTAAACCCCGAAGGCCAGCCTGCCGGCGTAGAACTCAAGCGCCGCGGCCACGTCCCGGACGTTCACCGCCGCGCGCGCCAGGTGCTGCGAGATGCGCCGCGCGCCCAGATGGCGGCCGCGATCCTCGAAATGCAGAGAGCCCGGCAGGTACTGCAGGTATTCGAGCACCTGTCCTTCCGGATCGCGAATGGAGAAGAGCAGATTGCCGGCGCGCGCCTTGGTGACGGCCGTTGGCTCCAGATTCCGCTTCAAGTATTCGTTGCGTAACGCTTCGATGTCGCCGCTCTCGAAGCAGACGTGCATCATGCCCAGGGGCTGGGAATCCGCGGTGCGCGGGTACAGCTCGATGAACTGGTGGTCGTTGATTTTCAGGAAGTCCACGGCGGTCGTGCCGGCATCCTCGAAACGGAACGCCTCCTCGAAGCCCAGACCCTGGTAGAAGGTTGCCGACGCATGCAGGTCGGCGATCCGAAATGCTACATGCGCGATGCCGCCGAGCGCCAGCGGCTGCGCCGGGGAAACCGCCGCGCACAGCAGGCCGAGCGTGATTTGCCGGATCTTGAAGCGCAGCGTATCAGTATCCTTTCCGCCGACCTCGCCGCTGAGCAGAGTGTATCATGGCGATAGGCGATTTTCCGGCCTGGAGGTACGCTATGAGGCGCTGGTTTTCGATCGCCGGCAGCATGGTGTTGCTGCTGGCACTCACGGCGGCTGCCGCGACTGAAGTGACCAACCAGGTTCCCGGGCCGGTGAGCGAATTCGGCGCCGCCGCGATTCGCAACGCCGCCGGCGGGCTTTCCCTGGGAAGTGTCGTGATCTCCGTGACGAAGGATTTGAAACCGGAAGCCTTTCGCATCCGCGCGACTGACGGCGGGTATGAGGTCACGGGCGGCGACGCGCGCGGCGCCATGTACGGAGCGCTCGATTTCGCCGAGCAACTGGAACTGACCGGGAAGGTGCCCGACAAAGAGGAGCAGCCGTCGCTCCCGGTCCGCGCCCTCAAGTTCAATATTCCGTTGCCCGGGACCGGCTACTTGTCCGAGGAGGACCTGGCCAACAACCAGTGGTTCTGGAGCCTGGATTACTGGCGGAAATTCCTGGACATGGCCGCGCGCAACCGGTACAACGCCATCACCTTCTGGAGCGCCCATCCTTACGACCACATGGTGCGGATCCCCAAGTATCCGGAGGCGACGGACGTGCCGGCGGCCGAACTCGACCGCGACATCGGATTCTTCCGCCAACTGTTCCAGATGGCCGCCGACCGGGGCCTGGACACGTACCTGGTCACCTGGAACATCCATGTGTCGCGCGCGTTCGCCCAGGCGCACAATGTCCCGGCGGCCGGCTTTGACTCGCCGCTGATCCGCGATTACCAGCGCGAGGCCATCAAGGCGCTATTCGCCGCTTATCACATGCTCACCGGCCTGAGTACCACCGCCGGAGAGCGCATGGACGTGATGACGGCCAGGCAGAAAATGGACTGGATTGCCGGCACCTACTTCGCGGCGCTGAAGCAGGTGGGGCGCCCGGTGCCGTTCATCCTTCGCTACTGGCAGGCGGAACCGGAGGTGGCCGTCGCCATGCTGGAATCCGTTCATTATCCCGGCCCGGTGTACCTGGATATCAAGTTTAACGGCGAGCACATGTATTCGTCGGTCGAGCCGCATGTGCTCGATCCGAAATGGGTGGCGCTCGCGCACGGCCACTACCGCCTGCTCTGGCACTTGCGCAACGACGACCTGTTCATCCTCCGCTGGGGCGACCCCGACTTCGTGCGCGAAACCGTGGCCCATATGTCGGGTCCGGATACGGCCGGCTTCGTGGAAGGCTCGGAGGTGGACGTGCCCGGCCCGGACCGCATCCACACGGAGACCGCCAAAGCGCACCTGGACTGGCAATACATGTTCGAGAAGCACTGGTTCCGCTACATGCTCTGGGGACGAGTGGGCTACAACGCGGCCGAACCCGATTCCACCTGGCAGGGGTATTTCCGCCAGCGCTTCGGAGCGGCGGGCGACGACGTCTACGAGGCCATCCACCAGTCCGGCAAGATCGCTCCGCTGATCACTTCCTACCACTGGAACTACATGAATGGCGACTGGTATCCGGAAGGCTCGATCGGCAGTTGGAACACCTCTTTCGAACAGCCTCGCGTCAACTACCGCCGCGCCGCCATGTACCACGACATCCGCACGTACATCTTCAACAACACCATCGGCGGTGAGATGGCCAACATCCCGGAATTCGTTGCTGGTTTGAAAGACGGGTCGAAAAAGGTGGGCCCGCTGGAGGTGGCGGACCGGCTGGAGGAGTACGGCACGCGCGCGCTGCAGTCGATCGCGCGGGCTCGCTTCCACGTGGAACGGGGCGCCAAGGAGTTTGCCTGCACCGACGCGGACCTGATGGCTTACGGCAACCTCGGCATCTATTACGCCGAGAAACTGCGGGGCGCCGCGCACCTGGCCCGCTTCCTGTTCGGAGCCGGCGGGCAGGAACAGAAGGAGGCCGTGGCGCACCTGGGACTGGCACTGCGGGCCTGGCGCAGGGTGGTTGGGGCCACCGAGAACCACTACCTGCCGCACGAGGTCTGGCTCTTCGGCCAGTTCGACTGGAAGCGCTACCTGCCCGACGTGGAGGCGGACATCCGCATTGCCAGCGAGGCGAAGCCGCTGCGGCCGGGCTCGACCTATGATGTCCAGGGCCTGCACGGATGGTTGGAGTATACCAACGGGCTGTTGGGGGGCGGCAAGACGGAGCCGCCCGCCGCCGCACAGCCGGTTGGTGTGGAAGCGGAAGCGGCGGAGTCCATTACTCCTCCCCTGGCCGTTGGCGAGGACCGTTCGGCCTCCCTGGGCAAGTACGTGGGGGTTGCGGCGGGGGAAGCCAGACATCAAAGCGAGAGCATCACCGGCTTCCGCGATTTCGTCTTCCCATCCGCCAGCGCCACCTACCACATTGAGATTCCGGCGGACGGCGCGTATCTGCTGAGCGCGGTCTGCTGGTGGCCGGAGCGCGCCGGCGGCTTCACGGTCCTGGTGGACGAGAACAACGCTGGGGACGACCTGCTGCACCCTTCCAAGGATGGGCCGCTCGGTTCCTGGACCGTCGAAAAGCTGGCGGCGCCGCTATACCTGGGTGCGGGGAGCCACACGGTGCGAATCGTCGGCCGGACGCCCGGCGCGCGAATCGATCGGTTCGAACTGGCGCCGGCTCCGGCGGGTATCACACCGGCTAAGTGACATCAGGCCGCAGACAATTTCGTCACGTGGAGCCGTGCCCGTTTTTTTTCCGCCTGCCAGAGGTCATACTGGAGTTGCTGGTTAAGCCAGCTTTCAGCGCTGATGCTGAAGGCGATCGAGAGACGGACCGCCATCTCCGGGCTGATGCGTAGCCTGTCCCTGAAACTTGCTGAAACTTGTCCAGGGTATCACTCTCCTCTATTATGCCGACATCCACCACCCGAATCCAACGAACTGCCAAGGCGGCCAAGGTATTATGGGGCGCGGGCTCCGGCCAGTGTCACCCCGCCCCATTCCCGTTGAAGTCCTCGACCGCCCCAATCATGGCGATGATGTTCTCCACCGGCGTGCGCGCCTGGATGTTGTGAACGGTGTTAAAAACGAAACCCCCGTCTTTGTAAAAGGCTTCGCACCGCCTCAGCACCTGCTCGCGCACCTCTTCCGGCGTGCCAAACGGCAGAACCTGCTGGGTGTCCACGCCGCCACCCCAGAAAACCAGGTCCCGGCCATATTTCTGCTTCAGGAGTTCCGGTTCCATGCCCGCGGCGGAGCACTGCACGGGGTTGAGAATGTCGAAGCCGGCCTCCAAGAACGAGGGGATGAATTTTTCCACCGCGCCGCAGGAATGCTTGAAGGTCCTCCATCGCGTGTTCTTGTGGACCCAGTTGTTGACCTGGCTGTAATAGGGCATCCACAACTCGCGGAAGGTCCCGACCGAGCAGAACGACGAAGTCTGGGTTCCGAAATCCGTCCCGCAGATGTTCACCACGTCCACCAGGCCGCCCAATCGCGCCGCGATGCGCTCCAGGTTCGCCAGTGCGATCTCGCATTGGCCGGCAAACACGGCGTGCACATAATCTCTTCGCGCGCGCGTGGAGATGTACCATTCGGTAATGTCGCGGATTCCTTTGGGGTAGGGAAGGCCGACTCCCGGAACCAGCGCGACGTCGCCCAACGCCGTGCCGCCGAAGCTCGCTACTACCGAACGCCCGGTCGAGGCCGCGCGGCGCGCTTCGCGCGCCAGGTGGGCCAGTTCCTCTTCGGAGATGGGCCCGTATTCTTCCAGGTTGTCGGCGGGGTTGAGATGATCTTCGTCGAACGGCTGCTGGCGCATGATGGCGTCGAAGAAATAACCGCCGTTGGGCATGCGGGCGCTCGGGGGGTTGGAGCGGTCGCCGAGCGGGTGCATGAGGGTGTCGCCGCGCTCGTCAATGCTGACGTTGAACTTGCCGGGCACCAGCACCTCGGCGCCGTCGTACATCCGGAACGGCTTCCAGTCTTCGGCCGGGAATCCGAAACGCGTCATGCGCCGGATTACGCCTTCGGTGTCGATGCCCAGCGCGAGTTTGAGGTCTTCGTCGATTTCGCCGAGCAACTGCCCGGGGTCGATGACCTTCACGGGCTTCTTCTCCAGCCCGAAATAGTCTCGCAGCGCCAGAACGCAGCTCGCGTGGATGCCGGACACGAACGTGCCGCCTAAGTCCACCGGAATCCGGTCCGGCTGCCGATGATTCAGGGCGCAAAGTACGCGCTCCCTGCTGGTAGTTTTCGTCACGTGCTGCGGACCTCCAGGTTGACCGTCGCGAGGCGGGGGGACGTCACTTGGATGATGCTCAGGCCCACCAGGTAGGAGAAACTGGCGAGGGCGAAGATGGTGAGGTAGCTGCCGGTCGCCTGCAGCACGAAACCCACCGCGCTCGAAACCAGCATGCCGCCCGCTGCCCCTCCGAACCCGCAGATCCCGACCACCGAACTGACGGCCCGCTTCGGGAAAATATCGGAAACGATGGTGAAGATGTTCGCCGCCCAGCCGGCGTGGCCCGCCATGGCGAGAGAGATCAGTCCGGTGGCCAGCCAGGGGCTCGAAACCCGAGGAGCCAGCACAATCGGCAATACCATCAGGGCGCACGCCAGCATGGCGAACTTGCGCGCGGCGTTGTTGCCGCGGCCGTGCCCGACCAGGTACGAGTAGAACCAGCCTCCGAAAATGCCCCCGACACTCGAGACCAGGTACATGGCCGCTACGGGCAGGCCGATCTGGTCGAGTTTCAACCCGAACTGGGAATTCAGGAACTTGGGCCCCCAGTAGAGATAAAACCACCACACCGGATCGGTGAGCAAGCGGGCGAGCAGCAGTCCCCAAACGGGCCGGTTGGCAATCAACACCCGCCAGGGGATGTGTTCGGCCGATTCGGGAGGCTCGCTGCGGATGTAGTCGAGTTCCGCGCGGCTCAACCTCGGATGCCGCGCCGGCTCGCGATAAATGAGGAGCCACGGCACAATCCAGACCAACCCCGCGCCGCCGAGACCGGCGAATGCCCATCGCCAGCCGAATTGCAGTGTCAGCCACGGCACCAGGAGCGGCGCCAGGATGGCGCCCACGTTCGATCCGGAATTGAAAACACCGGTGGCCAAAGCCCGTTCGCGCTTCGGGAACCACTCCGCCACGGTCTTGATGGCGGCGGGGAAATTGCCGGCTTGGCCAAGCCCCAGCAGGAAGCGTGCGCAGCCGAAGCCCGACGCCGACGTCGCCAGCCCGTGCATCATGGTGGCAATGCTCCACCAGGCGAGTGCCGCGGAGTAGCCCAAACGCGTCCCCACACGGTCAATGAGGCGTCCCATGCCGAGCAGGCCGATGGCGTATGCCCCCTGGAAGGCCGTGACGATCAACCCGTACTGCGCCTCCGACCAGCCGATCTCCCTTTGCAGGGTGGGGGCCAGGATGCCCAGGATCTGCCGATCGGCATAATTCACCGTCGTGGCGAAGAACAGCAGTGCGCAAATGGTCCAGCGGAAGCGGCCGGCCGGCGTTCCAGGCGCGGCCACCGCCGCCTCGACGGCCTCGCGATCGGGGCCTGGCGGGAATGAATTCAGCAATGGCACTGTAAAGGTCTGCGCCTGGGCGGGGAGAAACATCTGCCGTCCAGAGGTCAACGCCCATCGGGCAGCCGAAACCCATCATAGCCAAGAGACCTGACACATACAAACCCTCCGACTCGACTGAAATGACTGGCCCCTGTATTACTATTCCTCGTTTTCTTCGCGGGCCGCGACGATTCTTCCGCGACCCAAGTCCGAAGGACGCAAGAGCATAGCCCAGTGCGTCAGCACTGGGAACCCCTTCTGTATGACTGCCATTTATTTCTTGGACGCTGAGCTAGGTGGAAACAGAACCGTGCCGGGAACGGGACGCCGCGCGCGTGGCGTTGCAGTCGTGATATAAATCGCCTGTTGAGTCAAACCGGCGTCTCTTCGCGGCCGCCCGGTGGAGAACATCGCCGCCATGCTGGGCGCCGCTCATCAATTCAACGGAGTTTTACATGCCTGATCTGGAGAAGCTGCATGAAGCCGTGATCGAGGGAGACTGGAAGACCGCGGCCGAGGTGACGCGGGCCGCCGTCGCCGCGGGGGTGGCGCCGCTCACGATCGTGACCGGATGCCTCGTGCCTGCCATGGAAGAGGTGGGCCGGCGCTTCGAGTGCGAAGAGTTCTTCGTGCCCGAGATGCTGATATCCTCGCGCGCCATGAAGGCGTCGATGGAGATCGTCCGCCCGTTGCTGGCGGCGACCGGCGCCGAGCCGGTAGGACGCGTGGTCATTGGGACGGTCAAGGGCGACCTGCACGACATCGGGAAGAACCTGGTGGCGTCGATGCTGGAAGGTGGCGGCTTCGAGGTGATCGACCTGGGCGCGGACGTGGCGCCCGAGCGCTTCATCGAGGTGGCCGCCGCGCGCCACGCCAACCTGGTGGCGCTCTCGGCGCTGCTCACGGTGACGATGCCGTCGATGAAGACGACCATCGACGCCTTTCAGGCCGCGGGACTCCGCGGGAAAGTGAAGATCATGGTAGGCGGTGCGCCCATCACGCAGCAGTACGCCGACGCGATCGGAGCCGACGGTTATGGCGAAAGCGCCGCAGCCGCGGTGGCGCTGGCGCGCAAATTGGTGGCCGCGTGAGCCGTCCGCGCGAGTGCCTGGCGGGCGGTCTGCCGATGGCGGGGGTGGGGTAACATTGGGAAGGAATCCCATGACATGGCCGGATGACGAGGAACTGTTCGCGTTGATTCGCGAGACGCTGTATACGCCGGTTGTAGGGGACATTTTGGACGCGGCCGGATACTGGCGCCAGTTTCTCCCGCAGGCGGTGCGGCCCTTGCGCGAAGACATGAAAGTGGTGGGCCGCGCCATGCCGGTGCTGATCGCGGACGCGTGGGGGCCGCAGCGCGATCCGTTCGGGCGGCTGACGGAGGCGCTCGACCAGATTCTGCCTGGCGAGATCTACTTGGCCACGGGCGGCTCGCGCAACTGCGCGGCCTGGGGCGAGATTCTGACGGCGACGGCGCGCGCGCGCGGCGGCGCGGGCGCGGTGATCGACGGCTACCACCGCGATACGCCGCGGGTGCTGGAGCAGAACTGGCCGGTGTTCAGCCGGGGCGCCTGGGCGCAAGACGCGGGTGTTCGGTCGAGTGTGATCGACTATCGGTGCCCCATCGAGATCTGTGGCGTGCGGGTCCGCCCGGGAGACCTGGTGTTCGGAGACACGGATGGTGTTCTGGTGGTTCCACGCGAGGCGGAGGCGGAGACCATCAACCGGGCGCTCGAAAAGGCGCGCGGAGAAAAAGTGGTCCGCCGCGAAATCGAAGCCGGTGCTTCCAGTACGGAGACGTTCCGCAAGTACGGCATTCTCTGAACCCCATGAAGCGCTGTTTGCAGATTCATCCGTCCGACAATGTCGCCACATTGTTGGAGGACGCCGGGGCTGAGGGGGTCGGCATCGTGGGTGGCCGCCAGAATGGCGCGGTGATTCTTCTAGAGCCCATACGTGATCGGCTTTCCCGGTTGTTATGACAACGAGTATGCGATTCGCCTGATGCTTGCGCTGGCTCGCCATCCCAATGCAGGAGGCGTGCTGGCTGTCGGGCTCGGGTGTGAATACACGCAGCCGCAGCGGATCGCGGAGGTCGTTCGGGAGTCGGGCTGGCCGGCGGAATGGTTCTACATCCAGGAACGGGGAGGGACGCGGAGCAGCATTGCACATGGGAAAGCCGTCGTCTCTCGCCTGAGGTCGATAGTGCAGTCGCGCGCGCGTCCGGCGCCGATGAGTTGGGCCGACCTGACGATAGGAGCCGAGTGCGGCGGGTCTGACGCGACATCCGGGTTGGCCGGCAATCCGGTGGTTGGAGCGTTTTTCGACCGGCTGGTCGATCGTGGAGGACGGGCGATTTTCGAAGAAACCGTGGAGATGATCGGGTTGCGCGATGTCCTGCTCGAACGTGCGGCGTCACCGGGCGCGGCGCAAGAGGTGGCTGCGGCCTACGACAAAGCGGTGCGATACTGCCAGTCTGTGCGCCAATACTCCGTCTCGCCGGGCAATTTCGCGGGAGGGCTCACCACCATCGAAGAGAAAAGTATGGGCGCGGTTGCCAAAAGCGGCCAGCGTCCCATACAGGGGGTGATCCGCGTATCCCGGCAACCACCGCGCCCCGGCCTGTGGCTTCTGGATTCCGTGCCCGACGAGCATTTCATGCAGTTCGGCTACACCAACCCCAATGATACGGAAGGGCTGATGGATCTGCTCTCGGCCGGCTCTCAGATTCTACTGTTCATCACCGGACGGGGGAGCGTGATCGGTTGCCCCATCGCACCGCTGATCAAAGTGACCGGCAATTCGCAAACCTTCGCGCGCATGAGCGAAGATATGGATTTTGACGCGGGACGCCTCCTCACCGGCCAGGTGACCGTGGAACAGGCATCCGGGGAGCTAATGGACCTGGTAGCCGGCGTGGCATCCGGAACGCCCAGCAAACCGGAAGCGCTTGGGCACCGCGAGTATTTCATCATGTATAAGCATCAGAACACTCCGTCGCTTGAGGCAGGCTGCCGTGCCTGACGCCTTCTCGCTCGGTGGAGAGGTGGCTCTGATCACGGGCGGCGGAACCGGCCTGGGGTTTGCGATTGCCTCGGCATTTATTCAGGCGGGAGCGCGGGTGGCGATCACCGGAAGACGGGAATCTGTCCTCAAGGAAGCCGCCAACGCTCTCGGGCCTTGTGCTGTGCCCATGGTTCACGATGTCACTTCGAAGGAGGGGGCCGGCGCGCTCATCAGGAAAATCGAAGAGCAGCTTGCGCCGGTCAGCATCCTCGTGAACAACGCGGGCATTCACTTGAAAAGGGACCTGCTGCATACCTCGGTCGAGGAATTCCAATCGGTGCTCGACACGCACGTTCTGGGATCGCTTTCTGTCACGCGGGCCGTGCTGCCCGCCATGATGGAACGGCGGAGCGGCGCCATTCTGTTTATGGCTTCCATGACTTCATTCATCGGTATGCCGAATGTCGTCGCCTATTCGGCGGCGAAGTCGGCTTATGCTGGAATGGTCAGAGCGCTTGCCTGCGAACTCGGCGGACATAACATCCGGGTGAATGCGGTGGCTCCCGGCTGGATCGAAACACCGATGTTGCATAAGGCGCTGGACGGCGATGCGCCGCGCGCGGCAAGAATTCTGGCGCGAACTCCCATGGCGCGTTTCGGGGAGCCTGCCGATATAGGGAACGCCGCAGTGTACCTCTGCTCGCGCGCGGGCGGATTCGTGAACGGTGTGGTGCTGCCGGTGGATGGCGGGGCCAGTATCGGGTTCTGAGGGTTGAACAGTGAGGAAAGCCTGCCGGGCTAGTGTGCCGCCGCTGCGGCGAGCGCGCCAATGTGTTCAGGATACCAGCGCGAATCGATGACTGTTTTCAACATCCGGCGCCCTCTGGGCTGGCGCGGAACCAAGGCCGGTTAGTTCACGCCATCCTGAGCCTTTGTGGTCTTGGCTCCTCGCCTTGCTTCGGCTTCTCCTGGGCTTCATGCAACTGGTGCCCGTCTTTGGCGGCATTCTGGTCTGGGAGGCCTTCACCAAGACGCCGCTCTCCACCGAAATCAAAGGTTATAATCAACCCGTGCGTCCGATTCTCGTTTTTCTCCTCGCAACCGGCTGCGTTTCCGCCGCCGACACCGTTCTCGATCGCGTGGCCGCGCACGCGGACCGCTTCGGCGCGATTTCGCGGCAGATCTGGGAAACGCCCGAGCTGGGCTTCCACGAAACCAAGAGCTCGGCGCTGCTCCAACAGGAGCTGCGCGCCAATGGCTTCGACGTGAGGAGCGGCGTGGCCGGCATGCCCACCGCCTTCACCGCTTCCTTCGGCAGCGGTAAGCCGGTGATCGTGATCCTGGGCGAATTCGACGCGTTGCCGGGGCTTTCGCAAAAGGACGCGCCAGCGCAATCGCCGGTTGTGCCGGGCGGCCCGGGCCACGGCTGCGGGCACAACCTGCTGGGCTCGGCCTCCGCTCTGGCAGCGGTGGCAATCAAGGAGGAGATGCAGGCGAGTAGCCTGAAGGGGACCATCCGCTATTACGGAACCCCGGCGGAGGAGGGTGGCGGAGGCAAGATCTACATGATCCATGCCGGCCTGTTCCGGGATGTGGACGCCGTACTGGCGTGGCATCCCAGCGACACAAACGAGGTCAACCTGCATTCCTTGCTGGCGATTAACGGCGGCAGGTTCCGTTTTTACGGCGTGGCATCGCATGCAGCGGCGGCGCCGGAGCGCGGCCGGTCGGCGCTGGATGGGGTCATGATCATGCTGAACGCGGTGGAGTTCTTGCGCGAGCACGTGCCCCAGGAGACGCGCATGCATTACATCATCACCAACGGCGGGAGCGCGGCCAACATCGTGCCGGCGTTCGCCGAAGCCAATCTGATGGCGCGCCACCCCGACGCGCAGGTGCTGGACGGCATTTGGGAACGGATCATGAAGTGCGCGCAGGCGGGCGCTCTGGCGTCGGAGACGCGCATGGAATTCGAGCAGGGCACCAACTATTCGAACGTCCTGCCCAATGACGAGCTGGCCGAGGTGCTGGGCCGCGCCATGCAGAAGGCGGGCGGGTATGAGTTGACGCCGGAAGAACGCCAGTTCGCCGAACAGTTGCAGAAGACGCTGGGGGCGCCCGTGCACAAGCCGGGTCCGGAGAAGGTGCAGGCCGACAAGTCCGAAGGTTTCGGGTCGGCATCCACCGACGCGGGCGACGTAAGCTGGGTGGTCCCCACGGCGCAGTTCGTGGCGGCCACGTTCGTGCCGGGGGTGGGCGCGCATACATGGCAGGCGGCGGCGTGCGCCGGAACGAGCATCGGGAGGAAAGGAATGGTGGTGGCAGCGCGGACGCTGGCGCTGGCCGGTGTCGAGTTGTTCGAGAACCCGGCGGAAGTGCAGGCGGCCAGGGAAGCATTTCAAAAGCGTCTGGCGGGACGGCACTGGACCACGCGGATTCAAGCGGGCAGCAAGCCGCCGCTGGACTACGCGGTGAAATGAGGGTGGCGGGCGGCGTTCGCTGACGATCAACCTAGGACCAAATGGCGAAATCGGTAGCGGGAAGACGGCCGGGATTGGGATGCCGGTTGAGTATATACTGAACAGGATCGGGAGTCCCAAATCGAAATCCCGGATGAAAGGCTCGGTGGGCGGGGTGGACGGCGCAGTGATCCTGGGATACCAAGGCACGCTGGGACATCAGCTTGAACAGTTGCTCCCTGGGGCTGTGTTGTGGGACCGCGAAGAAGTCGACGTGACGGATTTCGCACGGCTGGAGGGAAGACTACGGCAACTGAATCCCGCTCCGTCAGTCGTCATCAACTGCATTGCCTTCAACGACGTGGACGGAGCCGAGGATCGGCCCGACGCCGCCTTTGCCTTGAATGCCGAGTACGTCGGCAGGTTGGCCGGTGTCGCCAACGAGCTGAATGCGCTGCTGGTGCATTACAGCACGAACTATGTCTTCGATGGCATGGGCGGCGAGTTCGTTGAAGAGGACGAGCCGAATCCGCTGTCGACCTATGCGAAGTCCAAGCGGCGTGGCGAGGAACTCGCACTACAGAACGCCAGCCGGTGCTATGTGATTCGGACAGCAGTGCTCTTTGGGCCAAAAGGGCGGAGTGTACTGTCGAAGAAAAGCTTCGTGGATGTCATGCTCGACCTGTCGGCGAGGACGGACACGATACGCGCGGTAGCCGATGAAGTGAACAGCGTCACCTACGCTCCCGACCTGGCAGGTGCAACCAAGGCGCTTATCGACTCCGGTGCGGCCACGGGGATTTATCACTTGACGAACTCCGGACATGCCAGTTGGTTCGAGTTCGCAGGCGAGATCTTTCGCCTGGCGGGCCGCCGCATCAACCTTGAACCCGTGTCCTCTTCAGCTTTCCCACGGAAGGCACAGCGGCCGGCCAAGGCCGTCCTGCTGAACACGAAAGCGGCCCCGCTACGCTCGTGGCAAGCCGCTCTGACGGAGTACCTGAAAGACCAGGGTGTCACGACGCTTGCCGATCTGGCACAACCAAGAGCCTTGTAGTCAATGGCTTACGTAGCAGCCAAGTTCGTCCCACGACGTGTACCAATACGTATCCGCGCGGCCGCACCCTTCTCGATGTCGATCATTTCGATAGATTAATCCTGCAACGGCGCCTGATCCGCCGTCGGCGCACAAGAATCCACCAGCCGCATCCGGGTGGCCTGAAGGCGCCGCGCCACTACCCCAAGCAGCCGGTATAGCAGACCGTAACCAAAAGCGGGGTCCTCTTTGCAGGCCCGGTTCAACTCGGCTCCGTCAAACGCCAGCGCATGCGACGGCTCCACGGCCCGAGCCTGGAAGTGCCTCCGATCACGCATCAGCATCGACGACCAGCCCAGCTCATCCCCCGCTCCCAGCGTCTCGATGCCCAGGGTGCAGCCGCCCACCGCAATTTCCAGAATCACCTTCCCCGACGTCAGCAGATAGAACACACTGCAGTCGTCGCCTTCGCGGAAAATGATCTCATTTTTGCGAAATGGAATCTCGCAAGCCATCGTGCACAGCTTTTCGAGGTCGCTTGGCCGCAATTCCTCGGCAAACGGATAGCGGCTCAGAATCGCCATCAGTGTCTCGACACTAGTCATATTCAGTGCTCCTCGCAACTTCGACGGCGTAGTTGCACCGGAACTCCGCTTGGAGCTGTGCCTGGAAGATGAGCCGCCCCCGAGGGGTGTGCCTCGAGGGCGGCTTCCGCTACGCCGTGGTGGGGGTCGCTGTGACGCCGCGCTTCTCCATCGGCACAACATCGCGCGCCGCCTGGCCGGTGTAGACCTGCCGCGGGCGAGCAATCTTCTGCTCGGCATCGCACACCATCTCCTGCCACTGGGCCAGCCAGCCCACTGTGCGCGGAATGGCAAACAGCACCGTGAAGATCTCCGGTTTGAAGCCCATGGCCTGATACATGATGCCGGAGTAGAAGTCCACGTTGGGATAGAGCTTGCGCTTGACGAAGTACTCGTCCTCAAGGGCGATGTGCTCCAGTTCCAACGCAATATCCAGCTTGGGGTTGCGGCCGGTGACTTCGAATACTTTGTCGGCGGCCCACTTGATGATGCGGGCGCGCGGGTCGTAGTTCTTGTAGATCCGGTGCCCGAAGCCCATCAGCTTGAACTCGCCCGCCTTCACCTTCTCGATATAGGCCGGGATCTTGTCCTTGGAACCGATGACATCCAACATCTTGAGGACTTCCTCATTGGCGCCACCGTGGAGCGGTCCGGAAAGGGCGCCGCAAGCGGCAGCGGTGGAGAGAAACGGATCGGCCTGGGAACTGCCCACGGCGCGCATGGCGTTGGCGCTGCAGTTCTGCTCGTGGTCGGCGTGCAGGATGAACAGGATGTCGAGGGCGCGCGCCAGGATGGGGTTGGCCTGATATTTGGGCTCCACCATCTTCCACAGCATGTTCATGAAGTTTTCGGTGTAGTTCAACTCGTTGTCCGGATAAACATAGGGGAAGCCCAGGCTGTGCCGGTAGGTGTAGGCGGCGAGCGTCGGCATTTTGCCGATAAGCCGCCTGATCTGCAAAGCGCGCACGTTGGGATCCAGCACGTTTCTGGCCTCGGGGTAGACCGTGGAGAGTGCCGCCACGGTGCTTGCCAGCATCCCCATCGGATGAGCGTCGTAGCGGAATCCCTCCAGGAACTTCTTGGTAGTCTCGTGCAGCATGGTGTGATGGGTAATCTCGGCGACCCACTGTTTCAGTTGCGGCTCGGTCGGCAACTCTCCAAACAGGATCAGATATGCCACCTCGAGGAAAGTGCACTTCTCCGCGAGTTGTTCGATGGGGTAGCCTCGATACCGCAGGATGCCCTTATCACCATCGATAAATGTAATGGAACTTCGGCACGATGCCGTGTTCATGAACGCGGGGTCGTAAGTCATGAGCCCGAAATCGTCGGGCCCCGTCTTGATTGGGCGCAGGTCCATGGCGCGAATGGTCCCATCGTGAATCGGGATCTCATAGGTAGCCTGCGTGCGCTGGTCGAGAATGCTTAAGGCTTCCTTTGGCATAATTCCCTTCCCGAGGTCGTGGGTGGCGGAACGTTATGTGTTCGCCATCCTCTGGCCACCGTGCGCCCGGCACGATGGTGCTGCCGTCGTGCAACCGCGACGACAGGCGGGTTTAATTCACATCAATGCCGTGTCCGATTCTGCCGCTTCTTCGGGGAGATCGGCCACTGCAGGATCAGATGTCAGGTCCGGCCGCTTGCCAATGGGATAGCCGGCCGCTTGCGGCACAATGCCAGGTTCCTTACCACTTCCGCGTCCCGGACACCGATGCCTCGCCAACTGAAGGAACCTCCTTTTGCACGGACCGTCACCCCGCTGGCGCGACGATTTCAAGACCATCATAATGCAAATGACGGCGCCTGTTAAGGCCATTTTCAGCGCTGTTTATCTTATTCAGTGCCAAAAGGTTGCGCCTACGGCAACTGCTCCACCACGCGGGCAAACTCTGCCAGCGCAAATGCACGAAGCGTCGCCGTCTTGACATGCTCGCGGGTACACACCGCCAGGCTGGCGCTGACGGCGGCCTCGTCACTTGGGCTTTCCGTGATGGCTACATAATCGTAGTCTCCCATCACAAAGTAGGTGGCAAGCACCTTGCCACCCGTTAGTTCCCAGGCCTTGATCGCCGATTCGATGCGCCTGGGTGCACCTTTCAGGTCCTTTGCCCCCTGTTCGGTGAACTTCATGAGTGTGATGTAGGTCGGCATTATGGTCCGTCCTTCTTCTGATGCGTGGGAAACGTTGTTAGCTCTTGTCCCACCTCCTATCCTGGAGGGGTTCGGTAAGGCGCGGGTTCTGACTCTGGCCGCGCGGAGAGCTCACTTGTGTCGCGGCCCCGGAGTCTGCCCGGATACTCGCCGGGACGACTTTCGTCCCACCGCTAGTGTACACCTGGATTGAGTAGACCGGCTCATCATTCTGCGGTCTCATACTGCGCTTATACTGCGCTATTGCTCGGGCGGGTCCGAACTGCTATAGTTGAGGCCGAAGAAGTAGAATAAGGTCTGATTAGCGATAGTCGGCCGGCGCCGATGGCGGTGGCTGATCTCTTACGCTGTCTCGGCGGCGGCAAGCTCCTGTCTTTGACAAACCGCGTTTTTTTTGGACTCCCGCCCGCAGGTCAGGCTCAGGAGGTGTTATGGAGTGCTACAACGATCGCCCCGTTCCCCTGGATGGTGAGGCCATCCAACCTTCAGAAAACAAGTTGAATATCCCCGATCACCCGATCATCCCCTTTATTGAGGGCGATGGCACCGGGCCCGATATCTGGAAAGCTGCGCGCACGGTGTTTGACGCCGCGGTGCAGAAGGCTTATGGCGGCCGGCGCCGCGTAGCCTGGTACGAGGTCTTTGCTGGCGAGAAGGCTTACCGGCAGTTCAAGGATTGGTTGCCCCAAGGTACGATCGACGCAATCCGGCATTTCCACGTCGCGATCAAGGGTCCACTGACGACCCCGGTCGGCGGCGGTATTCGGAGCTTAAACGTGGCTTTGCGGCAACTCCTTGACCTTTACGTTTGCCTGCGGCCCGTCCGCTACTATCCCGGTGTTCCGTCGCCGATGAAGCGGCCTGAGTTGCTGGACGTCGTGATCTTCCGGGAAAATACCGAGGACGTCTATGCCGGCGTCGAATGGCGGCAGGGAACCCTCGAGGCCCAGAAGATTATCGAGTTCCTGGACCGGGAACTGGGCAAGAAGATCCGCCCGGATTCAGGCATCGGCATCAAACCGATCAGCATGACCGGCTCGAAGCGGCTGATCCGGCGCGCCATTCAGTATGCCATTGAAAACGGCCGCCGCAGTGTGACGCTGGTCCACAAGGGGAACATCATGAAGTTCACCGAGGGCGCCTTCCGCGACTGGGGATATGAACTTGTCAAAGAGGAGTTTTCAGACGTCTGCGTGACGGAAGCGGAAGCCGGGGCCGAGGCGCCCCCGGGAAAGATCCTCGTCAAGGACCGCATCGCCGACTCTATGTTCCAGCAACTGCTGCTTCGGCCCGAAGAGTACGACGTAATTGCCACGCTCAACCTCAATGGCGACTATCTCTCCGACGCTTGCGCGGCGCAGGTGGGCGGACTGGGCATGGCGCCAAGCGCCAATATTGGCGACGCGCACGGCGTCTTCGAAGCAACCCATGGCACGGCCCCGAAATACGCCGGCCAGGACGTCGTCAATCCTTCCAGCGTTATCCTCTGCGGCTCGATGATGTTCCACTACATGGGCTGGAAGGAGGTTTCGCATTGCATCGAGTTGGGCATTACGGAAACCATACGACGCAAGCAGGTCACCTATGATCTGCATCGGCAGATGGAAGGTGCGACCAAACTGAAAACCAGTGAATTTGCCGCTGCCATTGTCGGCAACATGAAGCCGCTGACGGCGGCCGCCTGATGGAGGGCATATGAGGAAGAAAGTCACAATCGTAGGATCTGGAAATGTCGGCGCCAGTTGCGCGGTCCGCTTGGCCGGAAAAGGACTGGCCGACATTGTCGTGGTCGATATCCTGGAAGGCATCCCGCAAGGCAAGGCCCTTGACATCCTGCAGGCCTGCCCGGTCGAGGGGGTCGACGTCCAGGTTACCGGCGGCAACGATTACGGGCCCACGGAAAACTCCGATATCGTGGTCTTCACCGCCGGTTTCCCGCGCAAACCCGGAATGAGCCGCGATGACCTGTTGTGGGCCAATTATGACATCGTCAAGGTAACCGTGGAACAAGCCGTGAAGTACTCTCCGGACGCAATCCTGCTCGTGGTCGCCAACCCGCTTGACGCCATGTGCCATGTTGCGTACCGCACCAGCGGCTTTCCGAAGCGCCGTGTGGTGGGGATGGCCGGCATACTCGACACAGCCCGCTTCCGCACTTTCGTGGCGCAAGCGCTTGGCGTCTCCGCCTCGGACGTCGTCGCTTTTGTGCTCGGCGGCCATGGGGATACCATGGTTCCTCTGGTGCGGTACAGCAGCGTAGCAGGCATTCCGCTGACCGATCTGATGGCCGCGGACGCTATCCAGCAGATCGTCAAACGTACGCGAGACGGCGGCGCCGAGATCGTGAAGTATCTCAAGTCCGGCAGCGCCTACTACGCGCCCTCTTCCGCGGCGGTCGAGATGGTGGAAGCCATTCTCCTGGACCGCAAGCGCGTCCTGCCTTGCTCCGCCTACCTGGAGGGCGAGTACGGCGTCCATGACCTCTTTGTTGGAGTGCCCGTCCAGCTTGGCGCGCAGGGCATCGAAAGAATCTTCGAGGTGAAGCTCACCGGGGAGGAAGACGCGGCCTTGAAGAGGAGCGCCGCAGCGGTCAAGGAACTCGTGGACGTGATGGCGTCCAAGCTGGGGCCGACCCAGGCTGCCGGCGCCGTTTAGCGCGGCTCAAGACCGGTTTCTGCTCAGGATGTCAGCGCCGTCATCCTCTGATTACCTGCCATGTCCCGGAACCGCGCCGTGACTGGAAATCGCCTTCCGTGGATCTTCACAGAGACGTCGCCGCCGTCCGCTTGGGCCCAGCGCTGAGGGCGCTCCTGACCGTGTTTGCGTGGAGGGCGACGGTCTTCCTGAGCGGCGTCGTGTAGCCGCCACCCAACGTGACGGCGATCGGGATATGCTGCTGCCGGGCACTCCCGATCACCAGCAAGTCGCGCCGATACAGGCCGAATTCGCTCAGGCCCAGGCAGCCGCCCAGCGGATCTTCCCAGTATGGATCGGCGCCTGCGACGTAGATGATGAGTTCCGGCTGGAAGTCGGACAGAAGAGGAACATAAGCCTGTTCCAGCCGGGCCAGGTACTGCTCGTCTCCCACGTCGTCTTCGAGGGCGATGTCAAGATCGGAATTCGGCTTGGCGGCCGGGTAGATAGAGGCGCTGTGCATGGAGAACGTGGAGACGGTCGGATCGCCTTGGAAGATCGTCGCCGTGCCGTTGCCCTGATGCGCATCCAGGTCCACGACCATCGCTCTGCGGATCGCTCCCTCTCGCTGCAGCGCCCGGATGGCCACTCCGACATCATGGAGCGCGCAGAAACCTTCTCCATGATCTGGAAAGGCATGATGAAAGCCGCCGCCGACATGAAAGCCGATGCCCTCGCGCAAGGCCAGCCGCGAAGCCAGCAGCGTGCCGCCCGTCCACAGCCAGAACGCATTCTGCAATCGCGGACACCAGGGAAGATCCAGGACGTCGCGCTCGGTCGGGCTAAGCAGGTTAAGCTGGAGCCGTTGGAGGTAGCCAGGACAGTGGACCAGGAGCAGGTCGCTGTCGGCGATCGGATCCGGCGCGACGAAATCATCATCGCCGGCCATTCCCTCGGCGAGCAGCCGGCTCTGGAGCAGACAGTATTTCTTGAACGGGACGACGTTGCGGTGAGTTCCAAGATCCCCCACCTCGGCGTAGACGAAGCGAAAAGGGGCGCCACAGCTCCGCATTCCTCGCTGAGCTGCCTCGAATGGCATGTTGCTACCTTACGATTGGCCGGCTCTTCAGCCCTTCCTGGCTAGTGGTGCGCTACCCTCGTTGGCGGATCGACGCCAACCAATCAACCGGAATTCCTGTTTTGGACTCCCGGCTCCTGTTCAGTATATACCAGCGGGCGACGGATCGAACGAGCGGAAGAAGCGGAGACGTTGGGCCAGTTGACGCACGAAGGAGTCTACCGGGACCATCCGTTCGGTCTTCAACTTGCCGAGCCGCACGTGAATCGTCCCCTGATCGGTGCCGCAGGCGTGGAGGCAATCGAAGCAAAGGTCGGCCGCTTCGCCGATGCGCATGCCAGTGTGGCGAAGCAACTTGATGTAGGAGACCGGTGCCAGGGGCGGACTCTGCGAGCGCAGCTTTTCGAGCGTCGCACAAGTCTATCTCAAGACTGCTCACGCAATCCGGCTCTTGGTGCGCGGCATTGACGCGCCTGACGTCGCAAAACTCGGTCTCGAAACGGGGTGAGGATCTTTCCGAATCGCAACGCGGCGGTCGTCTCGCAAAGGACCGTTTCTGAGACGCGAAAACCCGTTTGCTCGCGAAGGCGGCGCCCGGAGGAAAGGGCGCAACTTGACAGGAAATGCAACTCGCAGGATCGCAACATCAAAGAATGGCGGCTGGGTGTATACTGAGTCGGACTCGTGGGTCCAAAATGGAAATTCCGGCTTATGACGAGCATACGTTGGGCCTTCTCCCTGTGTCTCCTATTCACTTCCGTTTCGGAGTCTATAGGCGTCCCCAATCACCGCGCCACCCTGATGTCCGTGCCTCTTGCTTTCGAGGCGCGGCCGGATGGCAAGCTCGTTGCCAGGCAGGGACCGCACGAAGTGACCCTGGCCGCCGGCCGGATCACCGCGACGGTTGTCGATGCGGCCGCGCACCGGCGCGTCTCGGTGACGAGCAGACTGGTGGGCGCCAACCCGCGCGTGCGGCCCGAGGGCGCCGAACCGCTGGCCGCCCGGGCGAATTACATCCTCGGCAATGATCCGGCGCAATGGCGGACTGGAGTTCCCCTGTTTGGGCGCGCCGTCTACCGCGGCCTCTATCCAGGCGTCGACCTGGTGTTTCACGGAACGGCCGGCGCCATGGAATACGACTTCGTGGTCCAGCCAGGCGCCAGCGTCCGCCCGATCGCTTTTGAGATTTCCGGGGCGTCGGCGCTGCGGCTGGAGCCGGACGGAGCGCTGGCGATCGCCACATCCGCGGGAGAGATTCACTGGCATAAGCCGGAGGTCTATCAAACGGCCGATGGCGTCCGGCGCGAGGTTGCGGGGCGGTTCGTGCGCCACGGGCGCCGCGTGACCTTCGCGCTCGGGCCGTACGACCACAGCCGCAGCCTGATCATCGACCCGACCCTCACCTATGCCAGCTATTTCGGAGGCTCCCGCGACGAAGCCGCGCGCGGCATAGCTGTGGATGCGTCCGGAAACATTTACATCACCGGTTCCACGCTCTCCAACAACCTGCCCGTCACGAACGGCGCTTTCCAGACTGGATACCACGGCGGGACCGGGAACTCAGGCTTGGCACTGGGCGGCGACGCCTTTGTCGCAAAATTCACGCCGGCGGGAGCGCTGGCTTACGTGACTTACATCGGCGGCGCCGTGGACGACGGGGGCACGGCGATCGCGGTGGATTCGAGCGGCAACGCCTACATCACCGGCTACACCGACTCCGCGGATTTTCCGACCGTGGCCGGCTCCTTCCAGACGGCTTACCAGGGCGCCGGCGGCAATAATAACGGGTCCGGACCGATAGGAGACGCCTTTGTTTCGAAGCTGAACGCGGCCGGCAGCGCGCTGGTTTATTCGACCTATCTGGGCGGCTCGCTGGACGACCGTGGCACTGCCATCGCCGTGGATAGCGCCGGCAACGCCTATATCGGCGGCTCGACGCTTTCCACCAACTTCCCTGTGAAGAACGCGTATCAAGCAACTTACAAGGGTGGCGGCGGGTCACCCCCCTGGTGCTGCACACCTCCCACGGCTTTCCTGAACTTGGGAGACGGTTTCCTCGCCAAGCTGAATCCGGCCGGCACGGGTCTGGTGTTCTCCACCTATTTCGGCGGATCGCTGGATGATACAGTGACTGCGCTGGCGATCGATGGCGCTGGAAACGTGTACATCGGCGGCTCGACGCTTTCGACCGACTTACCAACGCTGAATGCCTATCAGAGCCACTTCGGGGGCGCCGCCAACTCGAGCGTGCAGCCGAACCTCACCATGGGAGACGGCTGGGTGGCGAAGTTCAACTCTACGGGCAACCTGGTGTTTTCGACTTACCTGGGCGGGAGCTCCGATGACGCGGTCATGGGCCTGGCCATCGACGGCACGGGCGCGGTATATGTGACAGGTTTCACTTCGTCGGCGGATTTTCCGGTGACCACCAACGCGGCTCAACCTAAGTTCGCCGGCCCGTCCACGTTGTCGGGTTACAGACAATTTCTCTGGGGCGATGCCTTCGCGGCGAAGCTCTCGCCTTCAGGCGCGAGCCTGGTTTATTCCACCTTTATAGGCGGCAGCGACCACGATGCTGGTATGGCGATCGCGGTGGATTTCGCGGGCAACGCATACGTCGGCGGATTGACCGCTTCGACCAACTTCCCCATTACGAGCAAGACCGCGCAGCAAGCCACCTGGGGCGGCGAAAGCACGAGCGTCGCCAACCCGACCGGCGATGGCTTCCTCAGCCAGATCAGTCCGGACGGCAGCGCCATTCTCTACAGCACATACTATGGCGGGCTATCGGACGACGCCGTTACCTCCCTTGCCTTGAACGCGCAAGGCAACCTCTATATTGCCGGCCTCACGGCGTCTACTAACCTGCAGGTGACCTCCAACGCCGCGCAGCGTGCCTTCGGCGGCTCCGCCGAGCCCCCTGCGACTTTCGGAGATGGCTTCGTCGCAGTCTTCTCCGGAATTGCCGCCGCGGCGCCCACGCCGGCGTTGAGCATTAGCAAGACGCACACGGGGAGCTTTACACAGGGACAGAACGGGGCGACGTACATCGTGACGGTGAGCAATGCAGCCGGAGCCGTGGCGACTAGCGGTACGGTGACGGTGACCGAGACGGTCCCAACCGGCATGACGCTGGTGTCAATGGCCGGGACGGGGTGGACGTGTGCGGCCAATACCTGCACGCGGAGCGACGCACTGGCGGCGGGCTCCAGTTACGCGGCGATCACGGTGACGGTGAACGTGGCCTCCAACGCGGCTTCGCAGGTGACGAATCAGGCGGCCGTCTCGGGCGGCGGCTCGGCCAGCGCCAGTGCCAGCGACGTGACCACCATCGCTAGTGGTCCCACGATTTCGCTGGTGGCGAATGCCGAAGGCGAAAACCCGGTCATCGCGCCCAACACGTGGGTCGAGATCAAAGGAGTGAATCTTGCGCCAGCCGGCGATACCCGCATCTGGCAGGGCTCCGATTTTGTAGGCATCCAGATGCCTGCCCAACTCGACGGCGTCAGCGCCACGGTGAACGGGAAAGCGGCCTACGTGTACTACATCAGCTCCACGCAGGTGAATGTTCTGACGCCGCCGGATGCGATGTCGGGAGCGGTGCCGGTCGAAGTCACCAGCAACGGAACGGCGAGCGCTGCATTCACCGCTCAGGCCCAGGCCGAGTCGCCATCGTTCTTCGTTTTCAACGGCGGACCGTATGTCGCCGCGCAACACAGCTCTAACTACAGCCTGGTGGGGCCAACCAGCCTCTACCCCGGTTCGACGACTCCCGCCAAGCCGGGCGAGACGGTCATAATCTATGCCAATGGCTTCGGACCAACGTCGGTTCCAGTGGTGAGCGGATCGGAGACACAGTCGGGAACGCTGTCGCCGCTGCCGGTGATCCAGATCGGGGGCGCGGCGGCGACGGTACAGTTTGCGGGCCTGGTCGCGCCGGGCGAGTTTCAGTTCAATGTGGTAGTGCCGGCATCGCTGGCGAATGGGGATCAATCCATCACGGCAACATACAACGGGTTCACCACGCAGGCGGGCACCCTAATCACCGTACAGCAGTGACGGCAATTTCATCGGAATCTGACGACGCGCGCATCAGCGGAAAGGAAAGTGGCGAAAGCCGCATCCAGGCCTTGGGCCTGAATCCGGACGGGCGGTTCCAGCGGCAGCTCCGACAACAGCAGGAAGCCCGGCACCGGGGTGTCATCTCCAGCAGGTGGCAGGTTGCCGAGCGAGACAGGCGGAATGGTGAAGCGCCGGTCTTTGGCGTAGGCCAGGCACACGCATAAAGCCGAGTCGCCGGTGACATGATCGGAGCTGGCGGCCGCAATCAGGACGGCATCCTTGCGACGAGCTTCCGTCCACTCGACGGTCACGCCGGCCGAGCGTCGCACTTCCGCCAGCCGGTCGCGGTTTTTCCACTGGATCAAGCGCTGCGCCTCCACGCGAGCCGTGAAGGGGCCGATATCCTGCCCTCCCGAGGAGGTCACAGTGTAAACGCCCGGCTGCAAGTACGGCGGCGTTCGTTGGACGTGCCCGAAAGGGATCTCGCCGCCCAACGGCGCATCGTAGACATCGCGCAGATGAGCCCCGCGGCGCAGGACTTTGATCCCGGCCGGCCCCGCGACCGAAATCGATGGCCCGGTATCCAGACCCAAGTTTCCGGGAACCCACGCCTGGCCAAGGATCTGGAGCAAATTGATGCGCCGGGTTATCACGGTGCACGAGCCGAATGGCGGCAAGGGCGGGAATGGCCGCGAGCCGGACTGCTGCTTTCCAAAGCTGGCCACGGCATAGTCGAACTGGTAGCCCGCATCGGAACCGGCGGACGCCTGTGCGCCGAGCGAAATGCGGGCCAGCACCACGAAGCCCGCCCGTGCGGCGTGCAGCACGCTGTCGTGAAACCAAGCGACCTGGTCCTGACAGGCATGCCCAACCGGATGGATCGCGATTCCAATTACATTGCCGGGCCGCCCGGCGGCGCGCGCCTGGACTGGGACGTAGCACCCCTGGGGCGCGTTGGCGGGGATTTGGAATTCGATGCGGTCCACTCCCTTGCAGCAGGACTCTTCACCCGCGCGGCGCGCCGTACCGGCAGGCTTGCCCCCCACGAAGATCTCGGGCCGGGCGTCGCCCAATCCGGCGCCCCACAGTGCGACGGTTTCGCCGGGAGCGGCCGAGAGCGGCCGCCGGGCTTCGGGCAGGGCCTCCGGGGCGGTCTCCGCTGTGAAGAATCCGAAGCTGGAATCCACCAGTGTGAGGGGGTATGGTTCGCTGGCCCGGCCATCGTAAACTACGGTAAGCTGCGCGGGCCCGAGCGGCGCCGAGCGGGGGATCAGTCCCTCGATCCGCTCCGCGCTGACGAATAGCATACCGGCGGGAGTATCCGTTTGTCCCTGCGCAATGTGGACGGACACGCCGGCCAGCGTGACAGGCGGGTCCGCTTCGCTCCCCTTGACCCCGCGCTCGGGCCCCAGCCGCACGCCTGACAGGCTGAATCTGCCGCCCCGAGCGATGGCGCCGCCGGCCAGTGACGACGGCATCCGGCTGGCTCCGTTCACCACGCTGCCGGGATCGATAGCGGGCGGCACAGGACCGGCGGCCAGAGCCAGGCACACAAGCGAAACCGCCGCGAGCGGAGTGAGGCTCCCCAAGCACATCCGCGACTTATGGCCTTTGGTCACTCGCGCGCCGCGGGCTCCTGCCCCCCTGTTCCAACATGGAATTCGACCTCGATCAAGTGCTTTCGCTTCCCGAAATTACAGTAGCGGCGCGAGCCCTTTTCGGAGACGCCCCCGCTGGGATCGTGGCGGCTTCTATCCGGAATTTCCATCTTGGATCAACTGGTCCGTTTTACTATACACCCAGCCGCCATTCTTTGATCTTGTGATCCTGCGAGTTGCATTTCCCCTGGGGGTGGCGGTAATCGGCGCATGGCCGCAGATGACCTTCCAGGCGATTGACACCTGGTAAGCGGACTGTCTCTGAGGCGTCATAGAAGACATTGGCATCCGAAATTTGTTATAGGTGGAATGGGCTGCCAGGGAGAAGCCAGGCTATGAGCGATCGAGCTTCCGTTCTTCGCGCCGCATTGCAACGCAGGAAGGCCGTGGTGGTGCCGGGCTGCCACGATGCGCTGAGCGCCAAAATCATCGAAAGCACCGGGTTCGAAGCTGTTCAGGTCAGCGGCTTCGGTCTTGCGGGGAGCCTGCTCGGCAGGCCGGATGTCGGTCTGGTCGATATGAAAGACATTCTCGACATCACCGGGCATATCACGCGGGCAGTATCGATACCGGTGATGGCCGACATCGACACGGGCGGTGGAAACGCACTCAACGCCGCCTCCATCACCGAACGCCTCGTCGAGATGGGGGTGGCTGGAGTCAACATCGAAGATCAGATCTTCCCCAAGCGCTGCGGGCACATGGAAGGCAAGCAGGTGATCCCCGCCGACGAAATGGCGGGCAAGGTCAGGGCCATGGTCGATGTGCGCCGGCGCCTCGGCCAGGACATCGTGATCAATGCCCGCACCGATTCCTACACCGTCCATGGACTTCGGGAAGCCATTTTTCGCGCCAACCTTTACCTGGATTCGGGCGCCGACCTGGTGTTCCTTGATGGCATCGGCACGCGTGCCGACATCGAGCGCGCGGTGCGCGAGATCCATGGTCTGGTTTCGGTGAATCTCATGGATGGCGTCACCGGCGTGAAAACCGAACTCGTCTCCATCCCGGAACTGGCGGCCTTGGGTGTGGCCCGCGTCAGCATTCCGGTGGCGTCCATTTTCGTCATGCACAAAGCCTTGACGGACTTCTTCACCGCGCTGCGCGCTTCCCCCAGCGGCATCCTGGCCGGTGAAACACACAGGCTCACGGGCTTCCGGGAATACACGGCTTTCGTTGGCCTCCCGGAATACCGGGCCAGGGAACACGAGTACCTGCCATCGCCGGCCGCGGCGGGCCGGTAATTCAGGAGGAACTGCCGTGGGTATGACATTGGCGGAAAAGATTCTGGCCCGCGCTTCGGGGCGCGAGCGCGTGTTTCCGGACCAGATCGTGATCGCGCGCGTGGATCTTGCCATGAGCCACGAAAATGCCGATTTGGTCCGCAAGAGCTTCCTGGAAATCGGCGTGGACCGCGTGTGGGACCCGTCGAAGATCGTCATCATCTTCGACCACCGCGTGCCTGCCGAATCCGAGAAGACCGCTACTACACATAAAGCCGTGCGCGAGTTCGTAGCGGCTCAGGCGATCGAGCACTTCTATGATGTCGGCCGCGGCGGCATCTGTCACCAGGTACTGCCGGAAGAAGGCCATGTGCGGCCCGGGATGGTGATTGTCGGCACCGACTCCCACACCACCACGCATGGGGCATTTGGCGCCTTCGCCACCGGCATCGGCGCCACCGAAATGGCCGGCGTTTGGACCGAAGGCACGCTGTGGTTCAAGGTTCCCTCCACCCTGCGGGTCGAAGCGGAGGGCGAGTTCCGGCCCTGGATTTCCGCCAAGGACCTGATTCTCCATCTCATCGGCAAACTCGGCGCCGCCGGCGCGGACTATCGATCCGTCGAGTTCGATGGTCCCACCATCCGCCGCATGAGCGTAGCTTCCCGCATGGTGCTCTCCAACCTCGCCATGGAGATGGGCGCCAAGGTCGCATTTACGCCCGTGGATGAAATTCTGTTGGACTATCTGCGCCCGCGCGTCCGGGAGAAGCTGGACATGATCGCAGCGGATCCGGACGCCTGCTACGAGCGCGTCATTCGTGTGGATGTCGGCGAAGACCTGCGGGAGCCGCAAATCGCCTGCCCTCATGCCGTGGACCGCGTCCAGCCGCTTTCCGCCCTCGGCGAAGTGCCGGTCGACCAGGCTGTCCTCGGCTCCTGCACCAACGGCCGCCTGGAGGATCTGGAAGTGGCGGCGCGCATCGTTGCCGGGCGCGCGGTCCACCCGCGCACGCGGCTCATCGTCATTCCCGCCTCGCAACGGGTATATCGCGAGGCCATGCGGCTGGGCTACCTGGAAACCCTGCTGGCGGCCGGAGCCATGCTCAACCCACCCGGCTGCGGCCCCTGCGTCGGGGTGCATCAGGGCATTCTGGCAGCCGGTGAAACGTGCGTTTCTTCCACCAACCGCAATTTCCACGGCCGGATGGGCAGCAAGGATTCGTTCGTCTATCTGGCCAGCCCGGCGGTGGTAGCCGCTTCGGCCATTGCGGGGAAGCTCGCGCATCCCGAATCCATCGTCCAGGAGAGTGCACCATGCCTAATGGAAGTTTGAAGCTGCGGGGCCGCGTCCGGGCCGTGCTCGGAGACAACATCGATACCGATATCATCTATCCCGGCCGGTACCTGAACATCACGGATCGCGAGAAGACCGCCGAACATCTGTTTGAGCTGGCTTACCCGGAGATCCGCGCAGCACTTCAGGCGGGCGACTTCATCGTGGCCGGCAAGAACTTCGGCTGCGGTTCCAGCCGTGAACAGGCCGCCGCCGCTTTGAAGTTCGCCGGCGCCGGCGCGGTGATTGCCGCGTCCTTCGCGCGTATCTTCTTCCGGAACGCGATTAACTTGGGCTTGGCCGCAGTCGTGTCGCCGGAAGCGGCCGCTGCTTATTTCGCCGGCGATGAGATCGAAATCGATCTCATCGCGGGCAAGATCCATGACCTGACACAAGACCGCATCTTCCCATCCGCACCGCTGGACCCGCGCGCGGCCGAGTTGCTGGCGGCCGGCGGCCTCGTCCCTTATCTGAAGGCCAAGTACCAACGGCAAAGGAGGGATTCGTGTCTAACTACCGTATAGCCTGGCTGCCGGGCGATGGCATCGGCCCGGAGGTCTGCGACGCCGCTCGCCTGGTCCTGGATGCCGCGGGCTTCCAGGCCGACTACCTCCACGGCGATATCGGCTGGGAGTTCTGGCGCACGGAGGGCGACGCGCTGCCTGCGCGCACCCTCGACCTGCTGCGCGACACCGATTGCGCTTTCTTCGGAGCGATTACCTCGAAGCCGGCGGCGGAAGCCGTCCGGGAGCTCGCGCCGGAGCTTCAGACGCGAGGACTGACCTACCGCAGCCCCATCGTCCGCATGCGGCAATTGCTCGACCTCTACATCTGTCTCCGCCCTTGCCGCGCATTCCCTGGAAATCCGCTGAACTACCGCGACCACATCGACCTGGTGATCTTTCGGGAAAACACCGAGGGTATGTACATCGGTGTGGAGTTTCCCAAAATGCCGGAAGCCTTCCTGGCCGTCCCGGCCATCCAGGCGCTCCCGCCCGACGCAGCCATTTCCATCCGCAGCATCACGCGTCGCGCATCGCGGCGCATCGTGCAAGCGGCATTCCAGTACGCCGTGAAAAACGGGCGCCGCAAAGTGACTGCGGTTCACAAGGCGAACGTCCTTCGCGCCACCTGCGGCGTGTTTCTGGAAGCCGCCCGCGAGGTGGCGGCGTGCTACCCGGACATCGAGTTCGATACCGCCAACGTCGATGCCATGTGCATGTGGCTGCTGAAAAACCCGCTGAACTATGACGTAATCGTCACCACCAACCTGTTCGGCGACATTTTGTCGGACCTCTGCTCTCAACTGATCGGTGGCATGGGGTTCGGCTACAGCGGCAATATTGGCGAGAAATACGCGGTCTTCGAACCCACCCATGGCTCGGCTCCCAAATATGCCGGGCAGAACAAGGTTAACCCGCTGGCAGCCATACTCGCCGCCAAGATGATGGTGGAGTGGCTGGGCGAGCGGGAGATCGCCAGCACTATCGAGCGGGCCGTGGCCGGCGTGGTGGAGCGGGGCGCGGTCCGCACCTACGACCTCGGCGGCAGCGCTTCCACCATGGAGGTTGCCCGGAGCGTCGCCGAATCCGTGCGATGCGCGCATGTAATGAGGTGAACCAGATGCTGCAAATTCACGCCACGCAAAAATTGGATCAAATCGAAATTGGCTTGCGGATGGCTGCCGAACGTCACGGCGGCAGCGTCCTGGCCGTCAGTCATGTCGGCCATTTGCTGCGCCCCGAGCACGGCCTCGAGGGAGCGGACGCCATGGTCTTCACGCTATGCTTTTCCAGCCTGTATGCTCCTCTGTTGCGCTCGGACATTCGGTTTGCCGCGTTTCTGCCCAGCCGAATCGCGGCCTGCGCGAAGGGAGGCGGCGTCTTTCTCGAAACCATTTCTCCCCGGGAGTACTGCCGCCTGCTCCACCGGCCGGAAGTTGAGCCGCTGGCGGCATCCCTGGAAGATACTTTGCGCCTCGTGATGGAGGAGACCGCGCACCGTAGGCCTCACGAAGCCGAGGCGGGCGCGCCGGGCGATCACCGTGCCACGGAAGACCAGGTCAACATGCGGGCCGCCCTTCCGCAGCGGATTGACTGCCACGGAACCAAAGTGGAAGAGTTGGCGGGCACGGGTGTGCATGACTCGCAGGGTGGGTAGACGCAGCAGAGGTTCCAAACCTGCGAGGCACTCGCGGCCAACCACCCTTCACGCAGCGGATCGTCGTTCGCCGGTCTGTAGTGGGCGATGGATTCGATGCGCCTGAGGAGCGTACCTGCGCCGGCTTCATCGATTTCGGCGGTCTCCAGCCACGCGTGCACGATGTCTGCGGACGCCGAGAATCTCTTGGCCTTCCTGGAAACAACATCGGTGTTCTGGATTTGTACTCCAGATACGATGCCCCAAAGCGAAACTCTAGTTCTCGTTCTTCATACACTTTCACGAAGGCAAGCAATGCCGGTGCAAACAGGATGAGTACCCACAGTACAAACAGCACTGACTGAAACCAGATCCCTAATGACAGGAGAAAAGCCAGAACCGCAAGCACCATGGGATTACGCGTCCAAGCGTACAACCAATCTGCCGCCAATTTCCGGCTGAGCGCAATAAAGAAGGGTGCACCGAGCCCTTTCAGGGCAAGGTTCACCACTGTCAGCAAACAAGCTGCCCCGGCAATAATGGCTGACAACAAGCCGATTTCAGCGGGTACTGGAAGTATCCAGTCGGACCACTCTTGATGAGTGGCTACTGCTCGAATGGTGGCTACGCCAAATAGATTCATCAGGGCAAAATGGACAAGCGTCGTTATCCAGGCGACACCGCTCGTTGTCAGTTTCTTTGCCGGCCATTCCTTAACAAAACTGCTTCGACAATTCCTCGGTCGTGACATGCACAGATCCCGCCGCCGTTGCACTTCTGAACTCCTGGCTTCTGACTTCTGACTTCCAAATCCCGGAGGGATTTCAAGGGCGAAGCCCTTGGTTAGGTCCTTGTGTCCCAAATCCCATCACGCAATTCCCAACATGGCGTTCAGAAAGCCGACCAGGTATTTCCAGACGAGATAGTAGATGATCATCAGCAGCGGCAGGGTCAGGAGAACAAACGGGGTTGCGCCCGCCACAAGCTCGAAGCCGAAGACTCTGGCCGCAACCAGGGCCAGTGGGACCAACACTGCCGGCACAACGGCGCCATGCATTCCCAGGGGCAGGCGACGACGCCCGTGCATTGCCACATAGACGATGTTCCAGAAGCCCCATATTGCTGGCACGAGCGCCAGTGGGAAAACGAGGACCCGCTCCAGTGGAAACTCCGGGTTGTAAACGAACCGGATGACAGCAAAGACCACGAAAACTACCAGCAGAAGGATTGTCGGGATCATTATTCCCGCCATATAGGCTCGTAGATAGGGATGTGTATTCATGACAGTCTCTCCTTTCAACACTGCAACAGCATCCATGGAATCACCTGCGGAAAGGTGATCAAGGCGGCGGCGGCCACACCCCCCAGTACGAAATCGAACCAGGGCGCGGAGGCGGGTCGGCGGTCGAGGCGCCGGAGCATCAGCGGCCACAGGTCAACTCGCGGCTCCCGCTCTCCGATCGGTGGCAGGGCGGCCCGCAGCAGGGAACGCAGTTTCTCGTATTCGGGTTCGTTCATGGTTCAATTCCCACTTTCTTCAGTTTGCTCCGGAGCCGCTGGACCGCCCGAAACTCGCGCGATTTCACCGTGCTGAGCGATATGCCGAGGGCGCTCGCGATGTCGCCGTAGCTCTTCTCTTCGATCAGGGCCAAGAGGGCCACGGCCTTCAGTTTGGACGGCAATTCGGCGAAGGCGCGACGGATTGCCTGCCGCGCCTCTCGCCGCTCCGCTGAATCGGCGTTCAAAGGGCCGGGTTGCGCATCGAGCACGGCCTCCGAGACATTCACTTCCCGGCCCGCCGTGCGGAAGTGCTCCATGCTCAGATTGGTCGCGATGCGTCGCGCCCAGGCTCCAAAACTGCGGCCTGAATCGAATCGCGCGTGCGCGCGGAAGATGCGCCAAAATGTCTCCAGCAGCAAGTCCTCAGCGACGCCCGGATCACGGGTGAGACATACGATCCAGTTGTATACATCCCGCTGGTGGGTTCGGAACAGTTCCTCGAACGCATCAACTTCGCCCGACGCGAAACGCTGGAGCAGATCCATAACCGTCTCCACCACCCTTACCGAACGAGGCGACGGAAAGTTGCATGTTTCTTGTCGCCGGCAACCATCGGACCCTATGCCGGGGTACCGAAGCGCGGTAATCAGGGAACCGGAGCCGTCGATCTGGTTCTCCGATGGCAGAAGTATAGCATTGGCGTTCCAGCGGCCACGGCTGACCGCGCCGCGATCCACTTGGCCGGTTAACGGCGTTCGAGGAGACGACTACCTGGCGGCCGTAGAAAATCTCAACAGTCTGGCTTTGGTCGCCGGAGCCGGTGACTTTCATGACTTCATAGCCCGTCCTGGTCGAGTTTCCACTGGCTTCGCCGCTTCCAACCTCGCAGGGATGCTGGGGCCAGTGCTGACAACAAGGCGCCGATCCGCGTGGCGCTGTCTACGCGCACCCGGACCTCAGTCTCGAAGAATAGGTGCGCACCTCAGGCTGTTGAAGCTCGTTGGTCCGGCGGTTCTCACTCGTACACGCCGGATGCGAATTGTGCAGTAAGACCGGCGCAAAGGGCGTCCGGCAAGTCCTGTAAGTTATTGAAAAGATGGAGCGGGAGACGGGACTCGAACCCGCGACGTCCAGCTTGGGAAGCTGGCATTCTACCACTGAATTACTCCCGCTCAATTCGCATCGGCTACTTGCTTCTTGACCTCTATTCTACGCCGCAAATGGGTTCGCGATCAACCGCAGGCTTGCCTGAGGGCGCGCGACAT
>Ga0187874_10000078_pt1 | contig 123560 bp, 144 predicted proteins | sample June2016WEW_16_1_3_FD_132993 | JGI IMG/M metagenome (GOLD analysis project Ga0187874, IMG submission 132993) | Peatland microbial communities from SPRUCE experiment site at the Marcell Experimental Forest, Minnesota, USA - June2016WEW_16_150 | ecosystem: Environmental > Terrestrial > Soil >... | reverse complement strand
GCTGGCATTCTACCACTGAATTACTCCCGCTCAATTCGCATCGGCTACTTGCTTCTTGACCTCTATTCTACGCCGCAAATGGGTTCGCGATCAACCGCAGGCTTGCCTGAGGGCGCGCGACATGGAAGTGGTGGGTTTGCGGATTCTGAGAGAATTCGCGGGGATCTTCGCGTAGCAGTACGCAAGGACGCTTCTCCAGCCCGAAGGGCGCAAGACACTAGCCCACGGCGTAAGCCGTGGGAAATGGGGCGCGCACGGAAGAGCCCCCGGAGGGGGCGGAAGATGGCGCCGCCGCAACCTTCCGCCCCGTTCCGGGGCTTCGTGAATCTCGCGGTTTCCCCACGGCTCGCGCCGTGGGCTATGTTCTTCCGCTCTCACGAGCTTTGGTTCGCAGCATTCCCGCATCTCCACTTCTGTGTCGCGCACCCCTTGCCTGAAACGCGTCGGCTAATCCAGTTCGCGGCCGGTGTATGATAAGCCGAAGAAGGAATCCGGGTGCATGGAACACCCGTTTGCCTCGACCGGCCAGATTTCAACTTCTTTTCCCCTCAGAATCAATTATTTACCCGGAATCCCTTTCTCCAGACGTCTGCTACTCTGAAGCCAGTAGAAGCCTTCGCGGCCTGCGGGCCCTTCGAGGTCCAAGTGAGTCCTTATATGCAACATATGCAACCGGATCTTCCAACCAACCCCCGACTCTCGGCCGCTGGATCGGAAGAAGCCAGGCCTTTGGCCTCATCGCCGCTAAACGCAGATCCGCCACTCGCCCGCTGGCTGGGCCTCTGCTTGGCGAAACGAAGCCAATTTCGGCCCTGTCGGCCTCCCGCGCCCCGGCGCCAACCCGTCTTGCCAAACGAACCCAATTCCGTCTGCGCCGGCAACTGCTTGTTCCCCTTAAATCAGCGGCTTCCAGCCACTCACTCGCTCTCGGACAACTTCGCCGAACGAACCCGATTCCGCCATTCCGCCACTCGCCACCGGTGGCTCCTCGTTTGGCGGAACGAAGCCAATTTCACGCCCTTCCGGGCCCCAGGAGCCGTTGCGGATGCGTTTTACCAAACGAACCTAATCCCATTTCCGGACACTCGGGCGCTGCCGGCCCGGCTCCGCCCGACGCCATCGCATCAACCGCACGCTTGCGTGAAACGGGTCAGCTCATCCAGTTTCCCGCGCGCGGCGCCGGTGTCGATCGACACCGTCGAGATCGCCATGCCTTCCAGAAAGGTATCCACTTTGCCGGCCGCCACCAGCGCCGCGGCGGAGTTCACCAGCACGATGTCGCGCCGCGGGCCGCGCTCACCGGCAAAAATGGCTCGGGCGATTTCGAAGTTGCGGGCGTGGTCGCCGCCCTTGAGATCGGCGGTGGCGGCGCGGTGGATGGCGAAATCCTCGGGCTCGAGCGTGCGCCGTTCCACGCGGCCCTCGCGGATTTCGAATGCCAGCGAGGAACCGGTGGTGGTGATTTCGTCCAGGCCGTCGGAGCCGTGGACCACGAAGCCGCGCTCCAGACCCAGCAATGCGAGCGCCGCGGCGATCAGCCCGGCCGCCTTTTCCGAAGGTGCGCCGGCGATCTGTGAAGTGGCGCCGGCCGGGTTGGTGAGCGGCCCCAGCAGGTTGAAGAACGTCCGCATTTTGAGGTCGATGCGCACCGGGGCGGCGTGCTTCATGGCGGTGTGGACGTGCGGCGCGAAGAGGAATCCGATGCCCACTTCGCGGATGGCGCGGGCGGAATCGGCGGGCGAGAGATCGATTCGGATGCCGAACGATTCCAATAGATCGGCCGAACCGGAGCGGCTCGAAATGGACCGGTTGCCGTGTTTGGCCACGTGCACGCCGGCGCCGGCCACTACAAAGGCGGCGATGGTCGAAATATTAAATGTGCCGGCGCCGTCGCCGCCCGTGCCGCAGGTGTCGAGGATGGCTGCGCCGGAGATGCCGTGATGGATGGGGGCGGCCATCGCGCGCATGGCGCGCGCGAATCCCACCAGCTCGTCGGCAGTCTCCCCTTTCATCCGCATCGCCATGAGAAAGGCGGCCAGTTGCGGCTGGCTCGCCTGACCGGTCAGGATCACCTGCATGGCCTCGCGCGCCTCTTCCGGAGAGAGGTTGTGCCTCTCGGCGACGCGTTCGAGGTAGGGCAGAAGCGGCATGATATATTGAGTGTTCCGATGTTGTAGTCAGGCTAGCACAGGCTGTTTCTCCAATGAAAATTCACGAGTACCAAGCCAAGGCCATTCTGGGCCAATACAACGTACCTGTGCCGCGCGGCGAGGTGGCGTTCACGGTGGAAGAAGCCGAGTTGGCCGCCCGGCGCCTGGGCGGAAGCGTGGTGGTGAAAGCGCAGATCCACGCCGGCGGGCGCGGCAAGGGCGGCGGCGTGAAAGTGGCCAAGGATTCCGTGGAGGCCGTCGAACTGGCGCGCCGCATCCTGGGCATGAAGCTGGTCACGCACCAGACGGGCCCGGAAGGACGCACTGTGCAGCGGCTGCTGATCGAAGAGACCCTGCCGATCGAGCGCGAGCTCTACCTGGGGATCGTGCTCGACCGCGTGCAAGCCAAGCCGGTGTTCATGGCGTCGGCCGCCGGCGGGATGGAGATTGAGGAAGTGGCGGCCAAGACGCCGGAATTGATCCTCAAGGAGACTATCGAGCCGGGTGTGGGGCTGGCCAGCTACCAGGCGCGCAAGCTGGCATTTGGAATCGGCATTCCGGCAGCCAGCGCCAGCGGCGCCGTGGCCGCGATGATGGCGCTGTCGAAAGCCTATCTGGCGATGGACGCGTCGCTGGCCGAGATCAACCCGTTCATCCTGACCAAGGACGGCAAGGTCTACGCGCTCGATGCCAAAATCAATTTCGATGACAACGCCCTCTTCCGGCACAAACAACTGGTGGATCTCCGCGATCTGAACGAGGAAGATCCGCTGGAAGTGGAAGCCTCGCGCTTCGGGCTCAACTACATCAAGCTGGACGGAACGGTGGGCTGTATGGTGAATGGCGCCGGCCTGGCCATGGCCACCATGGACATCATTAAATACGCCGGCGGCAGCCCCGCGAACTTCCTCGACGTGGGCGGCGGCGCGAGCGCCGAACAGGTGAAGAACGCCTTCCGCATTCTGCTGATGGATAAGAACGTGAAGGCCGTGCTGATCAACATTTTCGGCGGCATCCTGCGGTGCGACACGCTGGCCACCGGGGTGGTGGCGGCGGCGCGCGACCTCAAGATCCAGGTGCCCATCGTGGTCCGCATGGAAGGCACCAACGTGGAGCAGGGGCGCCAGATCCTGCTGGATTCCGGATTCAACTTCACCGTGGGGCAAGATATGCGCGATGCGGCGGAAAAAGTGGTGAAGGCGGCGGCGGCCTAAAAACATGAGCGTACTGGTTGACCAAAACACTCGACTGATTGTGCAGGGATTCACCGGGCGGGAAGGCACTTTCCACGCTCAACAGGCCATCGCGTACGGCACGCAGGTGGTGGGCGGCGTGACGCCCGGCAAGGGCGGGACCACCCACCTGGAACGGCCGGTGTTCGACACCGTGGCGCAGGCGGTCAAGGAAACCGGCGCCAACGCTACCGTGATTTTCGTGCCGCCGCCGTTTGCCGCCGACGCCATCATGGAAGCCGCCGATGCCGGACTGGCGCTGGCGGTCTGCATCTCCGAAGGCATTCCGACGCTCGACATGGTTCGCGCCTGGGAGTTTCTGCAAGGCAAAAGGACGCGGCTGATCGGGCCGAATTGCCCGGGCATCATTTCGCCGGGCAAATGCAAGATCGGCATCATGCCGGGCCACATCCACCTGGAAGGACACGTGGGCGTGGTTTCGCGCTCGGGCACGCTGACCTACGAAGCGGTGGGGCAGTTGACCAAGCTGAACATCGGACAATCCACCTGCATCGGGATTGGCGGCGATCCGATTATCGGGACGACTTTCCTGGATGCCCTGGAGCTGTTCAACGCGGACCCGGACACGTACGCCATCGTGATGATCGGCGAGATCGGCGGCAACGCCGAGGAGACCGCCGCCGCGTACGTGAAGGCGCACGTGAAAAAGCCGGTGGTGGGATTCGTAGCCGGCCAAACGGCGCCGCCCGGAAGGCGCATGGGACACGCCGGCGCGATCATCGCGGGCGGGTCGGGCAAAGCGTCGGACAAGATTAAGGCCATGCAAGAGGCGGGCATCGCGGTGTGCTCGTCGCCGGCCGATATCGGAGAGAAGATTCAAAGCAGATTATGAGCGTCGAACGCACTTTTTCCATCATCAAGCCGGACGCCGTGGCGGCCGGGCAGGCGGGCGAGATCCTCGCCATGATCCAGAAGGCCGGCTTCAAGGTTCTGGGGCTGCGCATGACGCGGCTAACCAAAACGCAGGCGCAGGGTTTCTACGCGGTGCATCGCGAGCGGCCCTTTTTCGGCGGGCTGGTGAAGTTCATGACGGAAGGGCCCGTCATCGTCATGGCCCTGGAACGCGAAAATGCCATTTTGGGGCTGCGCGAAGTGATGGGCTCGACCAATCCGGCCAACGCGGCGGAAGGAACCGTTCGCAAACGGTTCGCCACCAACATCGAGCGCAACTGCATTCACGGATCGGACGCGCCGGAGACGGCGGAGACGGAACTGCGCTTCTTCTTCAGCACAGCGGAATTGATATAACGGACAACCGTGGGAATCCCAATCGGAGTCGTGTCGGAATCGTCGCCGGGAGAGCGGCGCGTGGCCATGGCGCCCAGCGCCCTCTCGGTCCTGAATAAGACCGGCGCCGAGTGGTTGATGGAAGCGGGAGCGGGCACGCGCGCCGGCTTCCCGGACGCCGAGTACGCCGCGAAAGGCGTGCGCATCGCCAGCCGCGCCGAAGTGTTTGAGAAAGCCGAGGTCATTCTGCAAGTCCGCGGCCCCGGCGCCAATCCGCAGGCCGGCGCGGCGGACCTGGCACAAATGCGGCGCGGCCAGACCGCCATCGGCTTCGGCGAGCCGCTCACATCCCTGGACGCGGCCCGCGACCTTGCCGGACGCGGCGTCACCTTCCTGGCGATGGAATTGATGCCCCGGATCACGCGGGCGCAGAGCATGGACGCGCTCTCTTCGATGGCGACGGTGGCCGGCTACAAGGCCGTGCTGATCGCGGCCGACTCACTGCCCCGCATGTTTCCCATGCTCATGACCGCCGCGGGCACGGTGGCCCCGGCGCGCGTGCTGGTGATCGGCGCGGGCGTGGCGGGCTTGCAGGCCATCGCCACGGCGCGGCGCCTGGGCGCGGTGGTGAGCGGCTACGACATTCGCGCGGCAGTGAAAGAACAGATCGAAAGCCTGGGCGCGCGCTTCGTGGTGCTGGAGATCGAAGCCGCGGGCGCGGAAGATCAGGGCGGCTACGCCAAGGCGATGGGCGAGGATTTCTATCGCAAGCAGCGCCAGGCGCTGGGAGCGGTGCTGGCCGAGCAGAGCGTGGTCGTCACCACCGCCGCGGTGCCCGGCCAGAAGGCCCCCATCCTGATCACGCGCGAGATGGTGGAGCGCATGGCTCCGGGCTCCGTCATCGTGGATATCGCCGCGGAGCGCGGCGGCAATTGCGAACTGACGAGGCCCGGTGAAACCGTGGATCACGGCGGCGTCAGCATCCTGGGACCGCTGAACCTGCCTTCGACCGTGCCCTACCACGCCAGCCAGATGTATGCCAAGAATATCGCCACGTTTCTGAAGTACCTCATCAAGGACGGGAAACTGGCCCTCGACCGCCAGGATGAAATCGTGCGCGAAACGCTGGTGACGCTGGCGGGCGAAGTGGTTCACGCCAAGGTGCGCGAACTCATGGGCCTGCCGGCGGAACCGGCGGTCTGACAGGAGCATTGATGAATCTCGAGCTGGGCTTGTTCGTCTTCATGCTGGCGACTTTCGTCGGCCTGGAAATCATTCGCAAGGTTTCGCCGCTGTTGCACACGCCCCTGATGTCGCTCACCAACGCCATCTCGGCGATTTCGGTGGTGGGCGCGATTCTGATTACCGGCGCATCCGGCGCCACCATGCTCACCAAAGTGCTCGGCTTCATCGCCATCATGGCCGTGACCATCAACATCGTGAGCGGCTTTCTGATTACCGACCGTATGGTGAAGATGTTCCGGAAACCGGGGGCGAAGAAGTAATGGCCCAACTGGTGCAGTACATCTACATCGTTGCGGCGGCGCTCTTCATCCTTTCGCTGAAGTGGATGAACTCGCCGGCGAGTTCGCGGCGCGGGGTCGTCGCGGGGTCGCTCGGAATGCTGTTGGCGGTGGCCGGCACGCTGATCGGGTTCCCCGGGCTCGCAGGCGCCGCTGGTATCGGCAACGTGCACAACTGGGAGTGGATCGCCACCGCCATCGTCATCGGCATCGCGGTGGGCGTCCCCATCGCCTACATCATGCCGATGACCGCGGTGCCGCAGCGGACCGCGCTCTCGCACGCCTGCGGCGCGCTGGCCGCGGCGCTGGTGGGCACTGCGGAGTTCTATCAATCCAACACTCTCCACGACCCCCTGCCTACGTTCAAAATGGTTGCCCTGGTGATCGAAACTTTGCTCGGCTTCCTGACGTTCACCGGCAGCCTCATGGCCATGGGTAAATTGCAGGAGGTGCTGCCGCAGCGTCCCATCACATACCGCAATCAGAACGCCGTCAATTTCACGCTGTTCGTCATCGCGGCCGGGCTGGCGATCCGGTTGGTGATGGTCCCCACCGATACTTTCCTGTTCCCCATCTTCATCGGCCTGTCGCTGCTGTTCGGCGTGCTGCTGATCATCCCCATCGGCGGCGCGGACATGCCCACTGTCATCGCCATCCTGAACGCCTACGCCGGCTTGTCGGCGTGCGCCATGGGATTCGCCTTGGGCAACAATCTGCTGGTAGTGGCGGGCGCGCTCGATGGTTCGTCGGGGTTGATCCTTTCGATCATCATGTGCAAGGCCATGAACCGGTCGTTCACCAATGTGCTGTTCGGAGCCTTCGGGCAAATCCAGACTTCCCACGCCCAGGCGCAACAGCGGCCGTATCGCAGCGCCAGCGCGGAAGAGGCGGCATCCATTCTGGAAGCCGCCGGCAGCGTCATCATCGTTCCCGGCTACGGCCTGGCGGTGGCGCAGGCCCAGCACAAGATCCGCGAGCTCTACGACAACCTGATGCGCCGCGGCGTGGATGTCAAATTCGCCATCCACCCGGTGGCCGGACGCATGCCCGGCCACATGAACGTGCTCCTGGCCGAGGCCGACATCCCCTACGACCGCCTGTTTGAGATGGACGACATCAACGGAGAGTTCGCGCAGTGCGACGTGGCCCTGGTGATCGGCGCCAACGACGTCACCAACCCTGCCGCGCGTACTGACAAGGCCAGTCCGATTTACGGCATGCCGATCCTGGACGTGGACAAGGCGCACACCGTCATGGTGATCAAGCGGTCCATGAATCCGGGCTTCGCGGGCATCGACAACGACCTGTATTACATGGATAGGACCCTGATGCTCTTCGGGGATGCCAAGGCTTTCGTATCGGAGATCCTGAAGGAACTGCCGGCCAAGGTGGGGGCGTGAGAGCCCCCACCTTGCCGGACGTCATGTGTCGGGGTGGCACCCAGCCACGCCAACCCATCTCTACCCCGCGAACATGGAACTGTAACTAGGCCGTCATCACCAATAGACACCGTTCATCTATCGTGAAGATCGAAACGATGACTCACAGGGAGGTGTTCCATTGAGCCGAGCGATCATTTTCAGCATTTGCATTTCGTGCTTCTCCACCGCTGCAATGGGCCAGGCGACCGCCGGGATGGGTTCGCTGTCGGGAGTGGTAACCGACGCATCCGGAGCCGCCTTGGCGGGTGCCAGCGTGGTGGTCTCGAATCCCCAAAAAGGCATCACGCGCGCGATGCTTACCACCCAGGCCGGCCTCTTTTCGGCGCCCGCCCTGGTGCCTTCGGACGGATTTATGGTCAGGGTAGAGAAACAAGGCTTTGCTCCGTACGAAGCCGCCGATTTGACCGTGCAGGTCGGCGAGAATCTGGACTTGCACGTCCAACTGAAGCTGGGCGGGGTGAAGGAAACGGTGGAAGTCAGCGCCGCGGCGGTGATCCTCGATGACACCAAGACGGAGGTCTCGCAGGTGGTCGACAATCAACAGATTCAGGATCTGCCCATCAACGGCCGCCGTACGGATTCCTTCGTGCTGCTCACGCCGGCGGTCACCAGCGACGCCACATTCGGCCTGCTTACGTTCCGTGGAATGGCGGGCGGCAATGCCTTCCTCACCGACGGAAACGACACCACCGACCAGTTCTACAACGAAAACGCCGGCCGAACGCGCCTGGCCACGCAAATCTCCGGGGATGCCGTGCAGGAGTTTCAGGTGCTCACTTCCTCGTATTCGGCCGAGTTCGGACAATCCGACGGCGGGACGGTCAATACCATCACCAAGAGCGGCGGCAACGACATGCACGGCACAGCCTTCTGGTTCTTCCGCAACGGAGACCTGGACGCACGCGACCGCTTCGCTACCATCAATCCGCCCGAAGATCGTAACCAGGCGGGAGGGACCATCGGCGGGCCCATCAAGAAAGACAAGCTGTTCTTCTTCCTCTCCACCGAGTTTCAGCGGCGCAACTTCCCGTTGGTCAGTTCCATTCTCGGAAACGCCAACGTCAACTCCACTACCCAGACCTGGATCGGCTGCGGTGCGCCCGCGACGCCCGCGCAGTGCGCTGCCATCAACAACCTTCTGCCGCCCTTTTTCGGGCTGGTGCCCCGCCAGGGCAACGAGAATCTCTACTTCGCCAAGATCGATTACCACCTCAACCAGAGCAATTCCATCAGCCTCAGCTTCAATTACCTGGACTGGAGATCGCCGGACGGCATTCAGACCAACGCCGTTCTCACCGGCAGCACTGCCATCGGGCACAACGGGGACGATTCGGTTATGAACCGTTACGGCCGGGCCTCCTGGATTTTCGTGCCCGGCAGTTCGGTCGTCAACGAGCTTCGTTTCGGCTGGTTCAAAGACCGCCAGGCGGCCAACTACGACTCCTATCTGGAGACCCTCTACGCGCTGAAGGGAACGGACACGGCGTTATCCGTCGGGGGCGCATCTTTGAGCGGGTATACCATCCTGCCGTACGTGCAGCCCAGCGAGAACCGCTACCAGGTGATTGACAATCTTTCCTGGACCAAGGGCCGCCACTCCCTGAAGCTCGGCTTCGACATCGCTCCCACGGAGGACTACTCGAACACTTTGAGCAGCCAGTTCGGATCCTACAACTACTCCTCGGTCAGCAGCTTCGCCGAGGATTACGCCAACCTGGGCGCTGTTCCGAGTCATTACAGCACTTACTCGCAGACCTTCGGAAACCCGATTGTCGACACCACCCTGACGAATCTGGGTTTCTATGCCCAGGACGCCTGGAAGGTGACGTCTAAGTTCACCGCCAACCTGGGCCTGCGCTACGAATACACGGTGATACCGCAGCCCAAGATCGTGAACCCGGCGTATCCGCAGACCGGCGTAATCCCATCCGACTCGAAGAACTTCGGTCCGCGCATCGGCTTGGCGTATGCGCTCAACAACAAGACGGTAGTGCGGGCCGGCTACGGCCTGTTCTACGCGCGCTATGAAACCACGCTCATCCAGAACCTCTTCATTGACAATAACCTCTATACGCAGTCGCTTTCCTTCTCCGGCCCAACGCAAACCGGTGCGCCGGTTTTCCCGAACCAGCTGACCAGCCCGGCAGGAACCGCCGGAGCGGCGAGCATCGCGTTCGCCGCTCCCAACCTGCGCAATCCATATACCGAGCAGGGCGATCTGGCCATCGAACGGACCCTCGGCAAGGGCCTCACTCTGACCACGTCCTATGTCTGGAACCGCGGCAAACGCCTGTGGACGGCACGCGATCTGAACGCCGGCCCGCTGAGCAGCACGGTGTACAACTTCACCATCGAGAATGCCGATTATCAGCCCACCGGCCAGGTCTACAGCACGCAAATCTATACGCTCGCCAATCGCGTGAACTCCAACTTCACCCGCGTCGTACAGGTGGAGAACGACGGCAAGCAATGGTACGACGCCATGGTGGTTCAACTGAGGAAGAAGTTGGGCCACGGATTCCTCGGAACCGTCGATTACACCTGGTCGCACGAGTTGGATGAAGACCAGGGCCAGGGCGCCGGCGCGCTTTCTTTCAGTTCGCCGTCGAGCATGTACAACGGGAACTACGGCAACGACAAGGGGACCGGTGTGCTTGACCAACGCCACCGCCTGGTAAGCACCTTCACGGCCCAGCCAAAGTTCGGCGGCAACAGCAGATTCGCCAGATACATCCTCAACAACTGGCAGTGGAATGGAATCCTCACGCTGGCGAGCGGACGGCCGAGCGCCGAGACGGTGGGCTTCTCCTCCACGTCCAACCTGCCCCAGGCGTCCAGCGGCTCCCTCGATGGATTCGGCAGCAACAGCTCAGTCCCATGGCTGCCCATCAATCCACTGATGACCCAACCGATAACCCGCTTCGACACGCGCCTGAGTAGGGTAATTCCGATCCGCGAGCGGATGAAAGTGTACCTCAGCTTTGAGGTCTTCAATTTGACCAATACGCAAACTAATACTGGAGTAAATAGCGCGGGTTTCACGGCCGCTAACAAGGGGACTGTGGCGGCGCCCAACTTGGTGATCGCGCCATGCGCCTCGGCAACCGCAACGGTCTGCTCGCCGGAAACGCCCGGCTGGGGCAACAGCTCAGCGGGGTGGCCCGACGGAACCAGTGCCCGCCGGGGCCAGGTAGGCGCGCGTTTCGTATTCTAAGTCAATGACCACAATGATAAGAAAACTTCCAGCCCGCAAGTTGGCCGCTCTGACCATCCTGCTCACGGCGGTTCTGGTCACGGCGCTGTTTGCAGCCACCAACGCCCTCCTGCCGAGTGGCTTAATCACCGGCCGCAATTCGAACGGCCTGGTCTTCACCGTCACCAACCAACTGCTCCATCCCTGGGGTCGCCAGGCATTGATACCGGGCCGCCCGGTGGATATCGCCATCGACCGGGACGGCGGCAGACTCGCGGTGCTCAACACCGATCGCGTCGATATCTTCGACAGCCTGACCGGCCAATTGCTCGGCACCATGAGTACCGGTCCGACTTCCTACGCGGGGGTGGCCTTTCGCCCCGCCACGGATGAACTTTGGGCGGGCGGGTGCGGGCGTGGAGGAAGAGGGGGCGGCGGGGGCGACAATATCGCCATCGCTCCGGTGGACTCCCACGGAAAAGCTGGCGAGGTGAGGCGCATTCCGCTGACGGGCCACGCGGTTCCCATCGGAATCGGCTTCACCACCGATGGCTCGCGCGCCTATGTGGCGCTGAGCCGCAACAACACGGTTGCGATTGTCGATGCCCAGGCGCGCCAGGTGCTGCGCGAGGTTCCCGTGGGAATGGCGCCTTTTGGCGTCGTCGTCGCGCAGGCGCACGGCCGCGTGTTCGTGACCAATCGCGGGGGCCGTCGTCCGAAAGAGGGAGAGAACACCTCGACCAGCAGTGGCTCCGCAATGCTGACGGATCCGGTCACCGGAACCACCACCACGGGAACCGTCAGCGTGATCGGCATCAACGACGATTCGGTTCGCGAATTGGCAGTCGGCCTGGCGCCGTCCATACTGGCAATCAGCCCCGATGGCCAGACCGTCGCGGTGGCCAACTCCCACGGAGATTCGATCAGCCTCATAGACAGCGAATCGCTGGCAGTGTCCGAGGTGAAGGTTCCCACCTGGCCCCAGTCCACCGTGGGCAGCCAGCCGGTCGGGGTGGCTTTCTCGCCGGATGGCGTCCGCCTTTACGTGGCCTGCGCGGGCAACAATGCGCTAGCCGTGCTGGCGCGAGATCGCGGGAAATGGCGCGTGGTGGGCGCGTTTCCCACCGGTTGGTTTCCGTCGGCCGTGGTTGCGGACGCGCACGATACCATCCACTTGGTCACTATCAAGGGCACGGCGGATACGAGCACGCCAAACGGGTATCGCTCGCACAGTAAGGCGGGCAGCCTGGAAACCATCTCCGAACCTGCTCTCGCGCAGGCGGCTGCCGGACAGGAGGAGGTCCGGCGCCTGAATGAGCCCAAATTCGAAGGCTCGGGCGGTATCGCCAACCTGCCTTCGCTCGGCATCCGGAACGTGATCCTAATCATCAAGGAGAATCGTACCTACGATCAGATCCTGGGCGATCTTCCCAAGGGCAATGGCGACACGCGTTATGTGGAATTCGGCCGCGACGTGACGCCGAATACCCACGCGCTGGCCGAACAATTCGTGACTCTCGATAACTTTTATACCACCGGCGCCATCAGCTTCGACGGCCACCAATGGCTCATGATGGCATTTGTAAGCGACCACGTGGAGCGTTCGTTCGCGGCTAATCCTCGCGGCTACGCGTGGCACATGGGCGATTCTTTGGAGATCGCTCCGACCGGATTCTTCTGGCAGGGAGCGGCCAAGCCGCTCAGCCTGCGCGTCTACGGTGAGTTCTGTGTGGCGCCGCAATCCGATACCAGGAAAGGCGACATCGTGGAGATCCAGACGAACCCCCTGCCGGGCAACTGGGCGGAGAACCTGCGTCTGTGGCGCGAAGGGAAGCTAGAGCGCCGCGACTACTGCGGATCGGCCGTGCCGGCCCTGGAGCCTTACGTGGACCGCAAATTCCAGGCGACCATCGGGATGACCGACCAGTTCAAGACCGACGAGTTCCTGGCCGAGTTCGCGGAATTCGAAAAGGCCGGAAACTTGCCCCAACTCAGCGTGGTGACGCTGAACAACGACCATACCCAGGGAACCCGCCCCGGCCAGGGAACGCCGCGCGCCATGGTAGCGGATAACGATCTCGCGGTCGGCAGGCTGGTCGAACGGGTCTCCAAGAGTAAGTTCTGGGAGCAGACCCTGATCTTTGTCACCGAAGACGACGCGCAGTCCGGGATTGACCACGTAGACGGCCACCGGACTCTTTGCCTGGCGATCGGCCCGCACGTCAAGCGCGGCGTTGTGGATTCGGGCAATTACAACCACCTCGGCATGATCAGGACCATCCAGGACATCTTCGGCGTTCGTTCGCAAACCCGCTTCGCCAAGGCCGCCCGGCCGATGGGTACGATTTTCACCAAGACGGCGGATCTCAAACTCTTCGAGCACATTGAGCCGCGGCTGGATATCGCGGAGATGAATCCGCCGCTCAAGGCGCTCCAGGGCCCTGCGCTTCAGGCTGCGCGACAATCGCTGGCGATGGACTTCACCGAGGTGGATCGTGCCCCGGCCGAAACCTTGAACCGCATCATCTGGTGGAGCGTGAAGGGATTCGATAAGCCCTATCCAGGCCGCTAGTTGCAAGCCGCGTGCCAAAGCTTAATGACTGGAAAATCGGGTGCAGGGTGGGAGGCCGCTAGCCGGACTCCACCGCGGGGTGGTTTTGGGCCGGCCGGCCCGGTATCATGCAGGGATGCGACTGACTGTGTTTGTACTTGGATTGACATTGACAATGTCATCGCCGCTGGTGCGCGCGGCCGACGGCGATTCCATCGAAAGCGTTACCAAAGCTACCTACGAAGTGATCTCTGGGCCAGCGGGGCCGCGTAACTGGGATCGCTTCCGAAGTTTGTTTGCGGATGGCGCGCGGCTGATCGTGGTTCGGATATCCGGCGGGCGGCCGGCTCCGGCGGTGATGACGGTGGAGGACTACGTGACGCGGTCCGGCGCCAGCATGCAGACCAACGCGTTCTACGAATCGGAAGTAGCGCGGCGGATAGAGACGTTTGGGAATATCGCCCACGTATTCAGCACCTATGAATCGCGGCGCACGCCCGGGGACAAACCGTTTGCCCGCGGCATCAACAGTTTTCAGTTGGTGAAGGACGGCGATGTCTGGAAGGTCATGACGATTCTGTGGGATTCGGAGCGCGAAGGGAACGCGATTCCGGAAAAGTACCTGACCTCGCCAAAGTAAGCAAGAAATCGCGTAGCACCACTTGTCAGAGGTTGTCAGATCTGTTAGGGTGGGGATAGAGCACTCTGGCGAGGAGGTTTGGGATGCCGCAAACGGTTTCGTCTATTGGTCTTACGACGGGCCATGCGCCTTTTGTGGAAGAGGCCCGCAACCGCGGCGAGCTGTACATCGAGCAGCCCTACGACCTGTATTCGGATGAGAACCACGAAGCCTGGCGCAAGCTCTACAGCCGCATGCAGCCCAGGTGGGAACGCTACGCCAACGACCACTTTCTGCGCGGCCTCGAAGCCCTCAACGTCTCTCCGGACCGCATACCGCGGCTCTCCGACATCAATCGCCGCCTGCAGCCGCTGACCGGTTTCCAGGCCAAGCCGGTGAGCGGATACGTGCCCGGTTTTCTCTTTTTCGATTGCCTGCGCCGCCGCGAATTCCCCACCACCATCACCATCCGGCCGGCCGGCCGCATGGACTATTTGCCCGAGCCGGACATCTTCCACGACGTCGCCGGCCATGTTCCCATGCACACGCAAAAAGCCTTTGCCGACACGCTGGTGCGGTTCGGAGATTGCGCCCACACTGTGGCGCGGATGTCCTTGGAGATCCGCGATGAAGCCGAACGCGCGCGCCGCCTGACGAGCATTATCCGAGCCTTCTCGCGCTTCTTCTGGTTCACCGTGGAGTTCGGCCTGATGCGCGGGCCGAAGGGCGTTTGCGCCTATGGCAGCGGCCTGCTGAGTTCTTATGGGGAGCTTGAGCACTCCATCGAAAGCGACCAGGTGCAACGATATCCGCTGCAACTCGAGTGGGTGATCAACCAGGGAGCGGAGATCGACCACTACCAGCCGCTGCTGTACATCGTAGATTCGTTCGACCACCTGTTCAGCCTGGTGGACGAGTTGGAGCGCTGGATGCTGGCGGGCAAGTTGTTCAACGTGGCGCCAGGTCTTCCGGAAGTGAACCCGGGCGATCTGCAGAGCTTCCTGGACGCGGGGAAAAACGCCTGACGCGTTGCGGCTGCGCAGCCGGAAACGCTACACTGGGAAGGCGAGTTTTCCTCATCCATTCCCCGGTCGTCTAATGGTAGGACAGCGGCCTTTGGAGCCGTGAATCGTGGTTCGAATCCATGCCGGGGAGCCACCACTTTTAAAACCAATAAGATACGAGCACAATTTGACATCACGTAAAAGTACTTTTACAATTTGGTCATGTCTCGTGTACTGGAATCGCTCATCCTCTTCAAGCGCCACTCCCCGAATTGCCCCGTCAACAAGAGCCGGATTCCCAAAAAGAAGCGCGAATTCTGGATGGAGTGCGACTGCCAAATCTGGATACGTGGACGCACGCCGGCCGGCGATTTCGTTCCCCGTCAAACCACCGGGTTTTCGGATGTCAAGCAAGCGGAAGCGATGCGCGATGCGCTCGTGAGCCAGGGACGCGCCGAGGATGTGAGCGGACTCCCCGTTTCCGAGTGCATCGAGAAGTACCTGAGACTCCGAGAGCAGGACCTTGACGAACGGACCCTCAGCCAGCATCGCCTAGCCCTGGAACGGCTGCTCCGATACCTGGAGAATTCCGGCGTGAACTACATGCACCAAATCAAGGTTGACCACCTGGAGAGCTTCAAGACTGACGGCCTGCCAAAGGCGATGGCTTCCACCTCCCGCGCTACCACCGATGCCAAGATTCGGTGCTTCCTCCGCATGGCGTACCGCCGCGAGTGGACCAAGGATGTGATGGTGGAAAAGGTGAAACCAGTGAGAGCCGTCTACGAACAGAAGGAACCGTACACGGATGCCGAGGTGGAAACGATACTGGAACACGCGGGGAAACTGAATGGAGGAACGCACGGATACGCGGCGAAACCTGCAACCTTTCGGCTGCTCCTGGAAACGATGCTTGCCACCGGGATGAGGGTAGGAGATGCGGTTTGCTTCAACCCTCAACTTCTCGCCAAGGGTGAGACGATGTGGGCATACACGTTCATGCCACAGAAACGCAAACGCACCGAAAAGCCGAAAGCCATCGAGGTCTACATTTCCGATGATCTGAAAACAAGGATCGATCAGTGCGACTGGATGTCGCAGCGGTTGCCGTTCTGGTACGGAGCCGGATCAGACCCGGCCCCGTTAGCGCAAGCGGTCTATGAGAGGATGCAGGCCCTCGGAGAAAGGGCCGAGATTAAGGATTGTCGTCCCCACCGGCTAAGGGATACTTTCGCCGTCCGCCGGCTGCTCTACGGCATGAACCTTGAGGACGTTTCGCGACTTCTTGGGCATAGCTCCGTTAAGGTCACCGAAACGTATTACGCGAAGTGGGTTTCCTCGCGCAAGCGCCGTCTTGAGCGGTTGCTTACCGAGTCGCTCATGCACTCGTGAAGCCACGCTTTCAGGAATCGAGATGGAGACGTACCGCCGCTTCTCGGTTGCCAGCTTCCCCACGTTAATTACGCCAGGCTCGGAAGCAAAGAGCCTGATAATCGTATTGGCTGAGAACCCCCACAACTCAGCGAGTTCCCGGACCCGAAAGTGCTTCTCTAACGCCGCGCTCATCCCTTCGCCTCCGTCACCTGTCCCCGCATCTCATCTATCGTGTACAGACGTAGCTCGAACATCGCGCCCTGAACGAATCCGAGCCAGCGATTAATCTTCCCGTCCGTGGGTAGGTTCGGAATCGCCGCCAGCATCCAGCGCAAGTGGCACAGCTTCTCGCTCGTGGTCAGATCCCGCCGCGAGAGATCCGCCTTCGCCGCGGCCATCGCCAGGTGACCCACGCCGTATTTGACGATTCGCTTATCGTATTCCTGGCACATCTCCCACAGCTTGTCCCGGTCGGACCATTCGCCGGTCTCCAGTCGCCGCACCTGCTCCGCCAGCATCTGGTTAAACCCCTGGAGCTTCGCGCCGTCCGCCCGCGCCTCGGTCAACTCCGCCTCCAGTTGCGCGCACCGAACCTCCGGGTCCGGCTCCGGCGCGCACTCGACACACCCCGGACACTCCGGCGGACATCCGCATCCGCAGTGATCCCCCTGGCAGTAGCAGTCCAGCTTCCCGCTCCCATTGCACGTCGGAGGATTGCAAGCCTTGCAATACGCCGGATGCTTTCCGTGTTGGCACTCCCCCGGACAGGCACACGTGAATTGAGCATTCGGAGCGCTTTCCCCGCACCTCCCGACATGCTCGTGATTGCACAGTTTGCACGTCATGCCGGTATCAGCTCCGCCTGCGACGGATGCACTACGAAGCTCGGATGTCCGCCCTTCGGCACGCCCGGCCCCTCATCCACCGCGACTTTGGGATATAGCAGTCCCCGGCCGCGGATCTGCTCGACGGCCGTCACCGTGGCGCAATGCCCCGCCCACGGATGCCCACCCATGATCCGCACACGCTGTCCGACCGCGATATCCTTCCACGCCTGATCCGTCACTCATCCCTCCCATCGAACCGCTGGAACTTCGGGAAGAAATAGAAATTCTCTTCGATGTCCCGCGGCCCTTCCCTTTGCTTCGCCAAGATAAACGACACCGGAACCTGATCCTGCTCCTGAGTGGACGGCCTGTGAATGAACCAAGCCACGTCCGCATCGTTCTCGATGTCCCCGCTTTCCTTGAAGTCCGACAGTGTAGGCTTCGGGACCTCCCCCGTCTTCTCGCTAACCTGTGGACGTTTAAACTGTGAGAGCACCATGAACGGACATTGGAATTCTCGCGCCGCCATCTTCAGCGCGCGCGAATTGGCACCCACCGCTTGCGCCCTATTCAGTTCCCGCCCCAAGTTCCCGAGGAGTTGCAGGTAATCCACGATCACCAGCCCAATCGGAGCCTTGAGCTTCGCCCGCCGGATGGCCGCATGAATCGCCGGCACAGTGGACGCCATCGAGTCATCGAAGTAGATTGGTAACTCCGCGAGCAGATTCACCGCATCGCGCGCCCTCTCCCGTTCCTCCGGCGTGAGAGCATTCCGCTTCGCCCGCTCCGAGTCAACCCGCGCGATCTGGTACACCGCCCGCTGGAACAGGCTGATCTTCCCCATCTCCAAGCTGAAGATGGCCACACCGGTCCCCTTGCGCGCCGCATGTACACCCACCTGGAGCGCCGCCGAGGTCTTCCCCGTGCTTGTGTACCCCGCCAAGTACCAGAGTTGCTCCGGCTGCATTCCGCATGTCGCGTAATCGAGCCACCTCCACGGCATCTCGATTCCGTGCGCTTGCCGCGGCGCCAGCAGCGTCCCGATACCCTTCTCGGCTATCAGCTCCTGGATGCTCTGAAGGCCCTTACCGGACTCCTGTGGCGCCAACTCGATCAGCGTATTCCCGAGTCCGTTAAGGAGCGCCTGCGGAGACTCCTCCTGTGCAAGGCATCGATTTTGCAGGTTCTGAGTGGCGAGAATGATCCGCCTCAGCATCGCCTTGTCTTTGACGATCTGGACATAGCTGTCGATGTTCGGGAACTGCGGTAACCCGTCATCCAGCGACACCAGGTAAACCAGCCCATCGCACGCCTCAAGTTCGCTGAACTTCATCAGTTCATTGGCGATTGTGATCCGGTCCACATGGCCGCCGCCGTCGTACAGATCGCACGCGCGCCGCCAGATCCGTCGATGTTTCTCCAGGCTGAACTCATCAGCGGAGAGTAGCGGCCGGACCGCGTGCAAGAGCGCCTCATCCAGTAGAATCGATCCGAGCACCATCCGCTCCGCATCGACGTTTACCGGCAGGCCTTTCTCTTCTATTCCCATGTGATCTCCATCTGATCGACAGCCACCCCCACCACCTCCGCCCGAACCTCCGTCCCGGCACGGACCGCGAACTCCCGCGACCATCGCCGGCCGTGCGCTATCGTGTTCGCCATCGCTTGAGCCTCACCCTTCCCGTGATTCGCGCCACCGCACACGCAATCGCAGTCGAGGTGCTTCGCGTCATAACATTGCGCGTCGCACCTCCCGATACAGCCCTCCGAATTGTGGATACTGATCAGCGTCACGGTTACTCCGTTGGCTTCGGAGGCTCCCACTTGCGATACACAGGACCTCCCGGCTTCTCGCCTCCTCCCACCGGCTCCGGATCTTCGTTCCAGCACTCCTGATTGATCCACTCCGGGAGCGCCATCACGAACCCCTTCGCCCACTTCTCCGACTGCGCAAACTTGCCCTTGACGGCCGTCAACGCCAAGTCGAAGGTTGTCCGTGTGCGGACCTTATCGATGAAGTACTGTTGAGACATCGGCCGGCGGACGCGCCCCTTTGCCGGGTACGCCTCCCACAACTGATCGAAGGCCTGCTCAACGTCCCAATCCTCTTCGGTGTTCGGATGCCCCACCATCCCGCGCCGTTCTCCGTCGCCGGTCAACACCTTCTCGACTTGCGGTTTACCGCGCCTCCTCTCCGCCGCGGTCTTCCCGCCCTTGCTGTTTCCCTCGATCCTGGTTAACGCCTTCGCCCGCTCCTCCTCCACGCGCCCCTGGATCAGTTCTCCAGGTAGATCCGGATGCGCCTTGTAGCACGGCGCCAGCGCCAACCAGATCCGCTCCATCGTCTCCGTGTCCCGATGGAGCAACCGCGCCAATTCGTGCCGATCCTCCGGCACACTGCCATTCACCCACTGAGTCAGGATCAAGCGGAAGTACGCCCCAAGCTCATCCAATTCCATCGCCTGGACATTCCTGTCCGCGATGAACTCGTACACGTACAGCGGCATCCACTCCGGCACGTCTCGCTGACTCATATCCCCAACTCCTTGACCCACCGCGCATTCGCCGCGTCGTATTGCGCCTGCAAGGTATCCCGGCGCTTGCTTTCCCGGAGATACCTCTGGACATGCTGGAGCGCTTCCAGTCCCGGCTTACCCGGCCCTTCCGCCGCGATCTTGGTACACCGTGCGCTACAGCGCTCCATCTCATCGGTGAGACGCTCCATCTCCATCCGAGCCGTCATCTCCCGGACGCGCCGCGAGAATTGCTCGAAGTCGATCAGAAACCACTCCGCGCGCATCGCCATCAGCAAGGCGACGGTCGAAGGATTCCCGCACTTCGCCGCCGCCGCGGTAGCCCACTTGACGGACCGATCCCACTCCGCGCGCCGCTCCCGCGCCATCTCGGCGTATTCGTCATTCGTGGGAGCCGTCATGCGATCCTCGGCATTTCCGACCACTCGCGCCCATCGAGCAGCCGCCCGGCTCCCTTCTTGCCGGCGAAGTCCGACGCCACGCCGCCGCCCCAATCGATCAGGCGTTTCGTCCCGGACCGTCCCTCAGCCGGCCCGCACTGCGGATAGAACCACCCGTTACGGTCGCAACTCCCTCCGACCCACCCCCCCCATTGCTTGAAGAAATACGCCCGGCCCAACTTCTGACACAGGTCGCGCAGTTCTCGCGCCCACTGCGGATTCATCGGACGCGCTCCGGCTCCGGATTCCCCGCCCACGATCACCCAATCCAGGTTCCCGAGTCCGCGCACAGGCGGACCCAACAGCGGCTCCATCGACGCAAACCGCACTGAAGCTCCCGGTACCGCCATCAGCGAGTCCAGTCGATTCGCCGTCTCCGGCCCGGTGACCGTCACACCCTGCCAAACGTTCCGCGGGATCTCGTGCTTTTGCCAGTACGACAGCATCCGGCGCCCGCGCTTCGTGAGCATGATGTACACGTGCGGAGATTTCGCCATCTTCGGCAGGTACGGCGTCAACCACTCCGGGTCCAACGATTCGCTGAACGGGTCCGCCAGGTCGCACATAAAGATGAGCCGCGGGTATCCGTTGAGCCACGGCTTACCGGCGCGATCCTTCCCCGTGAGATCCGGCCATCCAATCGCCTTATCGAGCCGTCCGGCGAAGTGCTCCGGGACATCGAAGGACTTCGGCCATCCCGGCAGGCCCTTGTATCGCCCTACCAGTCCGGCCGCGTAACAGTGGCTCTCCGCGCATCCGGCCCGGTGAAGCTCGCAACCGTCGCAACCCACTACCGGGTTGACCGATGAATCACACCATCCGATTTCCGTCTCGATAGCCATCAGACCACCACCTTTACGTCCGGCTCAGCTACTCTCGCTCGCCACCGATGAATCAGCCGGCGAACTCCCTTCGGACACGCGAACTCCCGCAACCGTCGCATCTCGGCAGACTTCGGCCACCGCCGCGTCTTTACCTGTACGAGCACGACATCACTCCGGCGTACCCCGATCAGGTCCCACACGCCCCGCGATCCCGCCGAGCGCGTGACAACGTATCCGTCTCTCTCCAGCACGGCCGTAGACCGCTTCTCCGCGCGCGTTCCCTGATGGACATTGCTGATCACAGCGGAAACTCCCAAAACCCGTCCGTATCCAACCGGCCGCAACCGCGCGTCAAGTTGCCCTTGACCAGATACTCCTCAGCCGCCTTCGTGAGCCAGTACGCCTTCGTGGTCAAGTCGCGTTGCTTACTGCGGATCTTGTCCATCAGACGGTCCAGGCTATCCGCGTTCTTCGCCTTCACCAGCGGACCCGCCAACTTCCAGGAGTCGCGAATCTCCGTCTCGATTGCTTTCTTTTCGGCCGGCGTGTTCATCTCGCGCTCTTCGATAAGTCCGAGCGCCACCAGGTCTCCCTTGACCTTGTAGTCGATATGCCGCTCCCGGCCGCCATTGTTCGACATCGCCACCAAGGCGAACCTCTGGTTAGATGTTAATTTGATCTGCTTTACGATCTCGATCTTTTCCGCTGTGATTTCCGTTCTCACGTGAGACTCCTCTCTTTTTCTCCCGGTCGATTTCCATAGCAGCGTTGAAATCGTCACCGCTGAAGGCATCGATACAGGAACAATCCGACACCACTCCCGTCCCGTCGCATTCGTCGCACTCGTGCCCACAGTGCGGACATTCACCCGCACCTTCGCACTCCTCGCATTCGCCGGAACCGTGCGGACACTTATTGATGGCATCCAAGCAGGATTCAGCACGCGCGATGAAGTCAACCGCTGCGATTTGCGCCGGATCTCCGAACCGCAGCGGACCCGCCAGCGCCTTCCTCGCCGCCTTAAGGTCCATCGTCAGATCCTCATCGGCATGACCACGTACCGGTAATCCGCCCCGCCGGCCGTCCGCAGTTCTCCCGCCGATTTCGCGTCCGTCAACCGCAGTTCCACCTGATCCGATTCGATGGCCCCCAGGAATTCCGACAGGTATTGAGCGTTGAACCCCATCTCGATCCCTTCCCCGTCGAAGTCGCACGGAACCGCTTCGGTGCTCTCTCCGGCTTCGACGGCCGTCGCGGACACCACCAACTCTCCGGCTTGCAGCGCGATCTTCACCGCCCGCGACCGCTCATCGGCGAATTGCGACACGCGAGAGAGCGCGCCCGCCAGTTCCAGCCGATTGCACGTCACCACGCTCTTAGCCGCCTTCGGTAACACCCGCTCGAAGTCCGGGAAGTTGCCCGTCATCTTGCGCGACACCAGCAGCGCCTCTCCGGCACGGAAGAACAGGTGATTGTCATCCTGCGATATCGCCAGCGCTTCCACCGCCCCGGCCACCTGTGGCAGGTTCTTGATGGCGGACAGCGGTAGCAGGAACTTGACCTCGGCATTCCCCGCCATCTCCGCCGATGCGAACGCCAGGCGATGTCCGTCCGTCGCGATCAGGTACAGCCGCCCCTCCCGGTATTCGAACTTCGCCCCGTTCAGCGTGAACCGGGATTCAATGTTGCTGATGGCCATCTTTACCCGGTTGATCAGCTTCAGTAACGGAGCCACCGGAACCGACAACACCGTCTCCGGCGCCGCCGGCAGTTCGGGAAAGGACTCCGGCGACATGCCCGAGATGCGAGTCTTTGACCGCCCGGCCGTGATCGTCGCCCAAGCCTTATCACTCACCTTGAAGCAAACGTCTCCCTCCGGTAGCAACCGGCTGTAGTCCGACAGCTTCTTCGCCGGCAACGTCGCGACGCCCGGCTCCGTAACCTTCGCCTCCACGCGCACACTCAGCGCAAGCTCCAGGTCCGTACCGGTGATCGTCAGCGATTCTCCGGCCGCCTCCAGCTTCACGTTTGACAGAATCGGGATCGTGGAATTCTTTCCGACCACGCGCCCCACCAGAGCCAGCGCTTGGGTTAAGGCAGACTTCGACACACTGAACTGCATAGATCCTCCTGATAGACCTGTTTGTGGATGCCGAGCAGAGATACACTCGCGGTTGCCGTTGCACGGCGCGAGCGACTCCGCCTGCATTCAACTGCTGTTACGAATGGACCGCGCTGAGGTGTGCGGTTACCGAGCCGGAGGCGTCCAGAGAATCGGAACCTGTCCGGGATGCTCACGGAAGTACCGATCCAGCGCCTCGCGGAGTTCCTTTATCTCTTTGCGCGAAAGATGGCGGACTGGAGGTGCGGGTTTCGGCGCCGGTTTCGGTTGCTGCGCAAGCTGGTATTCGATCCGCTCGGCAACGGCGCGCTCGTGAGCTTCACGCTCCTGAACCGCCTTGATCCTGTCCGGATTCAGCGAACCCAGATCTTGACCGAACATCGAACCAGCCGCAACCAACACCACCAGCAAGGTACGCATGACGTGCGCCTCCATCGTACTATATCGTCCGATTGTCCGTTTCACCTTATGGTCACCTTTCCGCTGATCACGACAGCCCCGCTGATGGTAGTCGCCGGACCGTTCACCATGATCGTGTACGCCTGATTGGCCGTAGCGTTCAGAGCATCGGTCACCGTCACCGTGAACGTGCAAGGTCCATGCACCGTAGGCGCCCCGCTCAGCACTCCAGCCGTCGAAAGCGTCAACCCGGTACACAGCGTTCCGGCGGAAACAGCCCAGGTGTACGGCACCTGGCCGCCCGTGGCCGCCAGAGTCTGTGGAGCGTAGACCACGTAAGCCCACGCATTCGGTAGCGTGGTGGTTGTGGTCGATAACCCTTGCGCGAACAACGTCGCCGCCAGAGCCGAAAGCAAGAATAATCGTCGCATCAGACCCAATACCTCACCCGGATAACCGGATTGTCGCCAATCGTCTGCCCGGTGAACGTCAGAGCCGCTCCGCTCAACGTGTAGTCCAGGCCCTCAGTCATCAGTAGACCGTTCACGAACACGTCAACCGTCGCGCCCGCCGCCGGAGTCGCGCTCAGCGTGTAAGTCTGGCTGCTGTTCTGGAACAGATCGTCCCGCGACTGGAGTGTGACCGCCTGAGTAATCGTCATGGGACCACCGCTACGTGAACGCTTCCCGCGTTGATCGTATCCGCGCCATTCTTGTAGGCGATGCTATAGAAGAGGATCGCGCCGGAGGTGCTGTTGATCGTGAACGCACATCCCGGCGTACACGGTGCGTTAACCGTGCTCCCGAGAGCCGATGTCAGCCCGTAGGAGACCGTCGCGTTATCCGCTACCGTCATTTCCCCCATGCTGAGGTAGATCGCTCCAGAGCCGCCTGTCAGTACCGCCGGAGTCGTGAACGTCCCAGTGTAGACCTCCGCCCCACAAGTCTGTTGCCAGTAGTACGCCGTCGATGCGCTCAGCGCCGAGGTGTGCCCCACCAGAAACCACCGCGCGCCCAACGTGGCGGAATCGCTCTGACTCCCCACCAACTCCGCGACCAGCGGAGAATAGGTCGCGCTCGTGGATACCGCCCACGTGCAAGCCGTCGCATCCGGCCGCGAATACGAGAACACCACCTCCGTCGCCGTCAGCGCCTGGCGGACAGGAGCGTTCGCCGCGCTCAGAACCGAAACCGTCGCAAGAATCGCAATCGTCACCGATCTCATCGTCATCTCTCCTTAATACCGGTACCACGCAAGCAGCGTGTCATCCGGTTGTGGCGTCGCCGCCGTCACAAACGTGACCGTATTCCCGGACAGCGTGTAATCCTGTCCCGCCTTCTGCACAATCCCATTGCGAAATAACACCAACCCGGCCGATGGCCCCGGAGCATTCGCCAGCGTGAACGTCACGTTAGTTCCGTCGATGGTCCCGCTCACCGTCTCCTGATCCACGAACGTAACCGGCTGCCAGGCGTTCATTGAAGCGTTCCAGCGGATGTACTGTCCGTCCCCTGGAGTAGTGGTGTACGTCAGGCTCCCACTGCCGCCAGTCATCAGAATGACGCCTGCGATAGTGGGCAGGTTCGCCTGTGCCACCTTCACGCTGTCCACCGAAACCGCGGTCCCGGATGTTGGCACGATCCACGTCTCCGTCCACGACGGCCCGCCCGTGAGTGTCCAGGATACCGTGTAGCTCGTACTCACCAGTGCCCATTTCCTCGGATCGGAGCCAGGTGCAACGCCAGTCGATGCCGCAATCGCAAGCCACGTCTGAGTCCCGTACGTGACGCTGTTTCCCACCCAATACGCCACTGTCCCGGACCATCCGGCCGGAGTCGGACCCGACACGATACAGGTGTCATTCGGAATCAGAGCCACATTGAAGTTGTTCGTCTGTCCCGTTGGCGGAGTCGCCGTGAACTTCACCGCGATCGTCTGTTGCCCGACATAGGACCCGCTCGACTTGCAAGCCGCCGAAAGACGAATCAGCGCTTGCCCACTAGCCGGCTGATTGTTCGGACCCACCACCGACTGGCTAACCGTGGTAGTCGCCGCCCACATCGAGGTCGCGTACAGGATTGCAAGTAGTCTCTTCATAGTAGATTCCCGTCGATCAACGTCTCCATGCTCGACCGTGGAGATCTCCCTCCCCCACGTGCCGCAAAGTTCAAAAGTCCCGACGCCTTCCACGCGCACCGCTGAGCCGCCGCGCGCATCTCCAGCAGAAACGGCCGGATCGGATCGTCCGCATCCGCCATCTCGATACACTCCGCGATCCCCGCGAAGATGATCGTCAGTTCGTTATTGAGATCGTGTCCGCACGCCGCCGCCACGGCCCGCGCCCTTGTCGCCGCGTCCATCATTGCTACGCCTCCGCGCCGCCCTCAAGGCTTCTTGTAAGCGAGCTTGCATTGAGACCTCCAGCAAGTCCAAAAGATGGGGAATCGCCATGCGATGTCGCCTTGTCTCTCTCGCTGTTCAAGTTCCCGCTGTTCCCTTCGCTGAGTTGCGAGGTCATCCCAGTAGCTGCGCTTGACGGAGAAAAGTCCGCTCCGCCACTCTGGCTCTTTTCGCTCCCCGGCCCGGACCGCTTGCGCTTGAGGCTTGACCGTCCGGACCGGATTGCGATGATATCTTCGTCGCTGAGGATTCCCGGTCGCGCGGGTAGCCGTGTAGGAGTAGATTGACTCATCCGCTCCCGCATCCGAGCCGCCACCGCCGCCAATTCGCTCTCCCTCTCGGCTATCGTGGGACGGCCCCGCCGGCGCTTCACCGGGTTGCGTACCGATTCCAACTCCCGCTCCAACTGGAACAGGTGCTCCTCTAATTGCTCGATCCGTTTCTGATCCCGCGCCCGAACCGGAGCATCCTTCCCGGTAGGCTGAAAGATCGTGATGTACGCCTCCAGCAGTCCCATCAGCCATGCTTGGTTAACCTTCCTGAGGTCCAACTCCGCCCGGCATCCAAAGAGGAACCGGACGATCTCTTCGTTGCTGTAGAACCAGCGCAACCTATCACCGTCGATCTCCTCCACGTACCCGCACTGCTGGCGGATCGACTCCATCCGCTCGCCCTTGATGTGTCCTTCACCTTGGAGCCGCTCCAGTCGCATGATGCTGATCCCGAGCGCATCCGCCAACGGCCCGCGGTTCATCCCGTCCAAGTTAGTTCGGAACCGCTGTCCGTGGATCTGTGAGGCGATGGCTGTACGCGTCCGCTTCACACCAGGCGGAGAGACGCCGCGCATGAGTTTCCGTTGGATCGTCTCCAGCGACTGATGCGCGTTCTCTTCGACCACCTTCAACTCCGGCTCCGTCCACCGGTACCGTTCCCGCGCGAAGATCAGACCAAGTTGCGCCGCCCGCCGATGCGCCACGTCCGGCGTAAGCCCCGTAAGCTCCGCGGCACGCTTCGCCGCGTGATGCCCGTACGCGTTATGCGCCCAGCATTTGCGGATCACCTCATCCTGCTGAGGTGTGATCTGGACTTGATGCCCCTTCGGCAATTGGATCTCTCCTCTTTCTCAGCACGTATTCCACGCCCGTCAAGTGCGCGCCCTGCACAATCGCCCCATCCTCCAGTAGCCGCCGGATCTTCGCGTAGTCCGGAGACTTCCGCATCAGCCCGTTTTCCTCCAGGACCTTGCGATCCGTGATCTCAATCGAGACCCGGCGTTCCAAGTCCAGCTCGAACCGTTCGAGGAAGTTGAGGAGCGCGCAATCTTCCTCGAACGGTGTCCCGCCCCTCATCCTCAGATCTCCAGGCGCGCCATCACGTCTTTGACCCGAGCGTTGAGCGCCGTCAGGACTCCCACGTACTCGGACAGAGCCTCCGCGACCGGAGCCGCCGAACTGAGCGCCGGCTTCGCGCCATCGCAGCGAACCTCACCCGGCCGCATGACGGACGCCAGTCGAGCTTCCAGGACTTCCGTGTTCGCCTGGTACTTCGCCAGTTCGCGCCGGATGGCCGAGAGCATGGTCGGAATCTGCGGTTTCGGCTGGAGCGGAGCAGCCGGTTCGGGAGTAACTTTCTTCGTCGTTTTCTTGTTGAACATCGATCCTCCTAACTACTGCTCGATGACTTGAAGAGCAGCGAGCACAGCATGGCCAGCGCCAGCCCCTGGCAGAACGTGATTTCCTTCAGACCGAACAACGTCGGCATCAGGTAATCCCAGAGCCACATCACCGGCAGCGCGCAGAGCACCGCCAGTCCGATCATCAGAGCCGCAAACGCGACTACCTTTCCCATCGACTACCTCCAGAAACCTGAACGCCTCGATCAGTTGGCCCGCGTGGCGCCGGAAGGAACTTCGAGGTGCTAGCGGGGTACAGCAACGCCGGTCTTGGGGTTGTGTGGACTTCCCAGCAGAACGGCGCCTACGCGGCTCAACTGTGCCGGCGAACTTCGATGTCCTCATTGCTTGCCTTCAAAAAGCGGAGCGGATGGTTCGCACGCCACCCGCTCCGAAGGAGAAGAAGAGTCAAACGGACCCTCAACCGCAACGAGCGCATCCCAAACTGTAGCCGTAGTGCCTCGATGCCAGTGGCGGGAAACACACACGCCCCATCGCACCTCACGGCCGTCAATCTCAATCTCGACTCGATACCCACCCACCGACCCGCGCCACCGCTTATCCGGGTCCGCATGGACCTCTCGGATAACCCGGCTTCGCTTGGCGGGAGACACTTCAGGCACAGCGCCCACCTGCCTCAGCAAGCCGCGCGTTCGAGTGGCCAGCAGCGCGACACTCGCGCAACTTGTCCGCCAGTACGGAGGATCGATCATCCGCCGGCCAGAAGATCTTCCGGCCCTCGCCGAGGTCGTAGTACACAACCTCGAACCGCACCGCCAGGCGCTCCGTCATTTCACCCTCGCCAGCGCCCATCGGACGGCCGTGAACACCATCGACCCGAACTCGAGCGCGATTCCACCCACGAGCAGGTAGCGCCAGTACGTCTCCAGAAATTGACAGCAGTTCAGCGGCACAGGACCTCCATTTCGGAGGCGAACGCTCCGAACGAAGATCTCAACGTGGGAATCGAAGAGCGGTAATAGTCGGGATCGATGAACCGCTGGAAGATCCGGTCCCACCGCGCGTTCTCTTGCGCGATCTGCTCCGGCGCCGGAGCTACGCGCTCCACCCGGCAACCCGTGAGCTTCGCAGGATCGAACCGTCCATCGGCGGTTCTGGCTTCCGACCACTGCCGCGAACTGGCCGCCCGGATTCGCTCGCTGCGGTTCTCCCGCGCTTCGGTGAGGCATCCGTCGCAGAGCCTTTCGCGCTTGCCCATGCTGTGCGCGCTCTCCCTTACCCGGAATGCGTGCAACTCGTTTGCTTCCACACCGCATCGTCCGCACTGCGCCATCGCACACCTCTCCTGTCGAAGTGATCGCTATTGACTGGGAGTGGGATGAAGGATTACGATGGAAGCCGTACGAGGGACTTCACCGTAAAAGGTATCCCGCTGATCGGGGACCGCTCTAACGGTCCCCTTCAGTTCCCGCCTGCACTATCAACTATAGATTTCGAGTCCGAAACTCTGCCCTGAATGATCCAACCACCTGAAGCTTTTTCTCTGTCTCGGCGTTCCGCCTTAGATTCGGACTTTCGGATTGCTTAATCTGTTTCAAACCATATAGTACGTTCTGGTACGAAAATATCTCAACTATTTGGACAAATGTTCTAAAGAAAAAGAACAAAAGAACCGATAGCCCGAAGAACATTTGCCCGCTTCGTGTCAAAACTGTAGAAATGAAAAGACTTTACGCATCCGTTGCGGAGGATGTTCACAACTCCGTCAAGTCACGCGCCGCAAGGGATGGACAGAAGCTAACCGAGTGGGTTCACAAAGCCGTCATGGACAGGCTAGATCCACCCGGCGCAAGCCAGACGGAACGCGTACGTTTAGGACCACTCGCCGAAGTGCCGGAAAAGCACCGCGCCGCCGCCTTGCGCTATGTGAAGTTTCTGAAGGATTGCCCTGAAGAGTTCGTGGATACTGCCGAAGACATCCTAAAGTCGATCATCGCCCTCGAACGCCGCGTTTGCCGCCGCAAGTGAGCCGTGATACCGTCAGCGGCATGAAGTTCACGCTTCTGCTGGCCGCCGCCGTAGCCGCCCTCGCACAGACCCCCGATGCCACCGGATGGTCCGCCGCCAAGTGGGGAATGACCGCCGCCGAGGTGCAAGCCGCATTCCCCACCGTCCGCCCCGTCAACCCGCCCGAAAAGGATCTAGGCCAGTTCATCCGCCTGGAAGCCCCCGCCATGCAACTCGGCAACTACCAGGCAACCGCCAAGTTCAAGTTCCCCACCGATCAGGACCGCTTGACGGCCGTCAACGTCTCCGTATCTCAGGACGCCGCCCGCCCTAGCGCCTTCGACGCCTTGAAGGACGGACTCACCGCCAAGTACGGCAAACCCACCAGCTCCGATACCGTCTCCGAACGCACCGCCTTTGGCAGCACCATCGAAACCCGTTCTATCGTCTGGCGCCTCAAATCCTCGATGGTCACCCTGGAGTGGATCGAATCGAAATCCTTCGGGATAGTGACGGTCCGGTACGCCGAGCGCAAACCGGACCCCACTCTCTAGGCCTTCCCCGTGTACTGCTCGACATATGCCGGCGTGTGATGCAATCGCGTAAGAGCGACCGTCAAACGTCGCTCGAATTCCGCCGGCCATTGCCCTTGCGGTCGGATCGCATCCTCCGGCCGGAACCTCTCCAGGTAGCGGTCAAGCACCTCCGCCGCCTCTTGGTCCAACCGAAAGTTCGGCTGTACGAGCCGATAGCCGCGCGGCCCGCAAACCGACGCTCCCTCTACGTTGACGGCCCTCATGTCGGCCCGGTGAACCAACTCCGCCTGCTCTCCGTTTGGCGCCGGAACTCCCAGATGAGAGTATACCCGCGCCTGTACCATCGCCTCCACCTCGCGCGCCGCGTCCGTCTTGAATGGACGGCACACATCCGCGACGGCCGCCTCTGCCGCGTCATGCAGTAACCCGTACACCTCCAGTTCCCTCGGCAGCAGATCGGCTACCAGAAGCGAATGCATCCCTACCGGCCAGAATAACTGTCCGGCACCGCCGAAACGGCACAGCCGCATGAGCTGTACCGCCAAGTCGTGGATCGACGGCGCGCCGAACTCTCGCACCACGTGCGTACCCGTAAATGTAATCATCGCCGACTCCTCAACAGCAGTGCGAGGATCAGCGCATATGCCGCCAGGTCCACGCACGTATCATCCACCTTCTCCCCCTCAACCGCTTCCACTACCCCCGGCGCGATCAGGTTGGAGATGCGCATCATCTTGTCCGACATGCGCACCAGAATCCCATCCGCCGCCGACACCCGGCCAGCCGCCAGATTCTCGATGTACAGGAAGTTGCGGAACGGATCTGCGTCGGAATGGCTGTAATCCGCATTCTTCCGCTCCACCGTGTCCGCTATCTGGTTCGCGAGTGCGCGGAAGTCCTTAACAAATTGCTGCGTATCCATTAGTAGTCCCTCACTTCCCACACCACGAGCGTTCGATGAACTCCGCCAGACGCATAAGCTACGGCTTCCAGATGATTCCGGCTTCGACCACCGGATTCCAGGCTCCCGTCCCGTTCGGTCCCACGTTGCTCATGTAGAGCATCCGGACCGGTATGCCCACCGCCCAATGCGGACTGAGTTGCCGCACGTAAGTCAGCGTGAAACTCCCCGCGACCCCGAGAGTCACCCCGGACCCTCCGGCAGAATTACTGAACGATGCCCCAACGTCGCCGCCGATCAGCACTGCATTCTTGGAGTCCTGATACACCACCTTGTGCTCGCCCGCGCGCGCCGAGCCACTCAACAGGTAGATCGACTTCCCGTTGACGGTGGTTTTCAGCGGAACCAGGTCGGTAGTCGCACTGCCGTACAGTGACATCCTTGCGCCAGTCGTTCGCGCCGTTGAAAGTCAGGCCCGTAATCGGCCCCGCGAGATAGACAGTCCTCTCTTGTGCGTTCACGGCTTCTCCTCCGGCTTCACCGTGAGATCGTCCAACTCCGGATGGAGATCTTCGTGGTGCATGATGCAACACAGGTTCCAGACCGCCTGTGCCAGGTGATCCTCATTCGGATTGACATCCGCCGGCAGCCTATCCAACGGGATACCCTCCCGCTTGAACAGTGAGATCATCTGGAAATCGTTGAGATGTCGCTGAGCCGAATCCGCGAACCGCGACAGTGGAGATCCCTTCTCCCAATTCCGCGCCGTATACTTCGCCGCGCCCTTCTCGTACACCAGCGCCAACCGCCTCAGCGCCACTGGCGTTATCAACTCGAATCGTCCCTTGCCGTCTCTGGTGTCCCGCACCATCCCCGAGCCGAACGATTCCCGCTTCCCGCTATCCGCTACGATGTGTTTACTCATTCCTTCCCTTCCGCGTCCGGCCGCAACGCGCGACGGATCGCCGATGCCGCCATCGCATACACGCGGACCGTCGCCGCCGCCGCAAAGAACAGCAGCATCACCGTACTCAACCCGTCGATGATGTAGGTATTGATCGTCCGCAACATGACGCCCTTTCGCCCCTATCCGAGAAAATGCTTCGTCAAAACCACCGAGAGCAGGGAACCCGTCGCCCCGCCCATCACGTACCCGAACTTCGCCGCCCTGCTCTTATCCTTCCCGCGCTCGGCAATCCGCTCCATCACCGTGAAACTCAGGTAAGCGAACAGAAGGTCAGACACCACGAGGTTGGAATACCACCCGAAAGCAATCGCGCGAGCGTTCCAACAGAAGATCCCGTACGAGACCGCCTGAATCCCGAAAAACGTCCAAAAGTCTTTCATCCGAGAACCTCCAGGTAGCTCGTGATCCGCCAACCTTCGTACGCCGGCCATTGGTCCGCCGGATCGTAAATCACTCCATCCCACGTCACCATCCAGTGCCACCGGCTATCCTTCGGACGCATAATCGATAACAGCGCCCGTTGCGGTAACACTGGCTTCTCGCGTGACACGCGACGGCAGCGCGTGTCCGCGCATCGCACCCCGAACTTACGTAGCGCCGCCACAACCTCGGGAGTGGTTGTCCCACCCCCGCGAGGATGCGGCTTACAGGCCGCTACCGCATCCTCCAGCGACACCCCGGCAATCATCGCCACGCAAGCCTGACCGCACCAACTGGAGCCGTCCGGTTGCCGCACGAGGTTCATTTGAACAACCCCCGCCAGAACCGGACCGCCAGATACCCGTTGATGCCGGCGGCCATCGTTACATAGCACGCCACAATCACATCAATCAGGCGCTTCATCTAGAACCGCCTCGCCTTCCCGGCGTAGAAGCCACGGTCGTAAAACGGCAACCACTCCACCTTGAACCGGTTGATCGTCCCATCCGGCGCCTGATTGAACTCCACAATCGAGCCGCCTACATGCGCCTGAATCTTGTTCTTGCGCATAAAAATCGACTGATCGCAGGTGCATCCGGTCTGAACCGTAAACACTTCCCGGTAGTAGTTGTAATCGAACTTGTGGTAGTGTCCCGCCAGAATAATGCAAGGCTTCTCGCCGCCCTGGAAGCTCTCCACCATCTTTTGCATGGAGTAACTCAGCGCGTACGCCGAACCGCCGCCCGGATGCATCACGCGCATAATCCGCGAGCCGCGCTCCGCCTTCAGTTCGATGTCCGCCTCGACATACCCGAGATAGATCAGGTCATCCCGGCCCGCCGCGCGCGCCCGAAGTTCCGCGTACTTGCCGATCTCCACTTGCTCGCGTTGCTGATACCATCCCTCGTGATCGTCGCCGGCCACGTAGCGCGTGACGATTCCCTTGCGCCGCGGATAGTTCTCGATCCAGTAGTCCACCTGCCGGTCCATGCCGTAGACGTTGATGTCGTACTTGTTGAACCGAGCTTCGCCTTCGATCCAGTTCCCGGCGTTGTAGACTTCGGTGATCCCTTCCGCCTCGTACAGGTCGTACAGTGCGTTCAGAACATCCAGCCGTTCATGCTTGCTGCCGAGGTGATTATCCGACGTGACGCCGAACCGTCTCACGCGCGAGTTGTATTCGCCGATGTCGTGAACGATCTTCACCGCGTTACCCGGCTTCACGTCGCCGGAGATATCGCAGATCCCGTCCGTCCGGACGCTTACGTTGTGCCCGGCGTCTCTCAGCCTGGCCACCGTGTCCTGAACCGTCCGCTCGCTCTTATTGAGAGCCTCGGACACCATCCGCACCGTCGCCCGCCCGCGCGCCTTCTTGACCGCCTCCAGCACCGCCGAATCGAGGTCTTCATCCGCGATCTGTACAGGAGCCGGCTGCCTCCGCTCTGCCTCCGCCTTCCGGCCGCATTCGAACGAGCAGGTCTCGTTGCGCGCCGGAAACGTTTTCTTTTTCTTGCACACCGGACACTTCCGGGTTTCCAGCCGATGTTGACTCAGATTGTTATTCGAGGTCATCTACCCTGCTTTCGACGCGATCCAATCGCGCGGTAAGTTCGCTGTGCAGTTCTTTCCGCACATAGTTCCCGTTCACGCGCTGATAGAACCGGATCTCCGCCTCCGCCAGCTCCGTGCGCATATTCGCGCCCGAGAGTTGTATCTCCGTGCGAACGCCCTTCACTTCTCCCCGTAGACCCCAGGCCAGCAACCCCAGGATGGCCGTACCCAAGAGCGACACGCCGGCCGCTATGATTTCGAACATGATTCCCCGTCACGCGCCGGGTTGGATTGTAGGAGTGCCCTATCCCCGGCGCGCCTCGCAACTCCCGCCCTACGCAGCCTGCTGAAACAACTTCACCGTCGCTTCGTTCCGCCATTCCTGGATACCGGCGCGATGGCAGTTCGCCGCGCAGCCGTTCCAGTCCCGCGCCTTCACTGCCGCGATGAGGTGCGGAAACTTGCTCACCAGCCCGCCCGCTCCCAGTTGAAACGCCATATCGAGCAGCGCCTCTTGAGCCGGCTCCGGGAATTCTGTGAACCCCGGCAGGAAGTGACACAGCGCCGCGCGGAAGCTCTCTACATCGCTCTCCTGGAGCGCGTCGATAGCCTCCGGCGTCATTCGCAACGTGGTCCGCTGTGCATAGTACGCCGGCAGCTTGCTTGCCTCCAGCGACTTGACATGGGCGAACTCCGCCTCTTTCTGTGCGAGCGTCGCCACTTCACTCCCGCACACCATCGCGATTCCGGCCATCTGATCCGGTGACGGAACCATGTGGCCCACCCCGCAAGTCACCAGGCCCAACGTGTCCAGGTAGAGGTGCGGGATAACCCCCTCGTGCTGTCGTAACCTCGCCTTCAGTCCCTCAAGCATTCGCGTCCGGCCCCTTTCCCCGGTACATCAGGTACCCCAACGCCGCCAGCACAACCGCGACGCCGATCTTCACGCACTCCCCGTGCGGTACCGCCTCCCACCGAACCTGATTCAGCAACATCAGTCCGGCCGCACCTCCGGCGATGCTGGTCGTAACGTCTTTGTTCATCCTTGCCCCCTGAGGAGGCGGGAAACCCGCCCCCTGTCGTGAATCGGCTAGACCGCCGGAACGGTAGGGACCGGAGCCGTGCTCAGCAGACCCTGAAGAGCGGAGATTGCGCCGTTGATGTCGCTGTCCGCCTTCGCTGTCAGGTCCGCCAGGCTGGATGTGTCCGCCTGCACTGCCGCGGCGATAGCAGCCGCCTTCGCCTGATCCGCCGCCAACTGAGTTGCCCCATTAGCCTTCGCTGTCTGGGACGCTTCTACTGCCGCAAAAACCGTCGTGAGATCCATTCGTGTTTTCCCTTTCCTTCGTCTTCCCCTTCAGGGGAACTCGCTACGGCTTCCAGATGATTCCGGCTTCAACCACCGGATTCCAGGCCCCGGCGCCATTCGGTCCGACGTTGCTCATATAGAGCATCCGGATTGGCAGGCCCACGGCCCAGTGCGAACTGAGTTGCCGCACGTAGGTAATCGTGAAGCTGCCGGCGACACCGAGAGTCACCCCGGACGTTCCGGCGGAGTTACTAAACGATACCCCAATGTCGCCGCCGATCAGCACCGCATTCTTGGTGTCCTGATACACCACCTTGTGCTCTCCCGCCCGTGCCGATCCGCTCAATAGGTAGATCGACTTGCCGTTGACCGTGGTTTTCAGCGGAACCAGATCCGTGGTTGCGCTTCCATACAGCCCCACGGAGTTACTCTCCGGGACAATCGCACTCACAAAGCCCGCGGCCCCGGTAAGCTGGTTGAAACTGATACCGCCCATGATGTACGTCGGCAGTGTCACATTGGCTACTGTCGTTGCGGCCGGAGTGGTGGTTGTGGTTGCGGTAGGCTGAGCCGGAGCCGTGGCAGTTTGCCCGAACGCTAAGCATCCGAGCGCAAGCAAAACGAGAATCAGTTTCTTCATGAAACTCCTTTCAAATCGTGTTAAACCGTGACAGTTTGGGATTGCCGAGAAGTGGCAGGTAATCCCGGAAGATATGCATCTCGACAAGCTGTTGAGGTGTGACCTGAGTCCAATTGATCCCGGTCAGCACACCCGAAGATTCCAGGACGGCCGTAACCCACGAAGAGCAGACCATCTTCGTCTTGTGCTCTCCCTGTGCGACCCGCGCCCCCAGTACCGGAACGCTGCGAATCAGGAACTCAAACAGATCCGGGATGTCATACTCCACGCGCCCATCCGCCGCGCCAATGACGGAATGGAACGTTTCCCAGTTGATCCGGCCGCGAACCTCATTGCTCAGCCGGAGAGCCGCAATCGCCGCCGGCCCATACCCGGCAATCGTGGCGCCGAGTGGCTCATCCTGTACACCGTTCCGCTCCACGCCGCCCCACTTCTGAATCGTGCTCTGTGAGATCACCACGTCCGACACCGCTGAAGCTTCCTGTCGAACGATGGCGGAGTGGCTTGGTCCGGCGTCGATCAGTTCGATAGCGATAGAGAGCAGAGATCGACCCCAGAACATCACCAGGTCACCTGCCCTCAACTGGGATTTGACCGCGTTGTATTGGGTGAGAGGATTCAACGCCAACCTCCGAACGTGTACCCAATCGACACGTAGGCGCTCGGATACATCGGCCGTCCCGCGATCTTATTGATATGCGCGCCATAGGTGACGGAGTATCCGCGTCCCAGGTCGGTAGCCACCGCCGCGCCGTACAGAATCACTCCGCGCCCGCCTGTCGTACCTGCCTGAACGTCGCCCACTAGCGACAGCCCCGGCAGGAAATCCACGAAGTTGCGCGCCACCCCGCCGAGGATCGTCCGTCCGGAGCCATACCGAATGGACACTGAGTTCCTGCCTTCGTCCCACCCGTCCAGCCAGGTAGGAGGCAGCGTTGCCGATACCGCAGCCGATACACCGAAACGCGCTGGCGCATTCAGCGCCGGTTCGACGGCCGTACTCACCGTCACTTGCGCAAACCCGCAGAGTGCCGCGAGTACAAGCGCAACGGTGATTACAAAGAGTCGCTTCATTGTTTGTGCTCCTGTTGAGTTTTCTAAACCACTACTTTCGGTTCCTCAGAAAAGGAAACCGGCACACCGGCTCACGATAAGGAGCCAACTCTTCACTCCCTGCCAGAACGTCTGAGGCTTTGTGATCTGGTCCGCTTCCCGCGCCGCGGACTTCGCGACGCTATCCACGCTTGCGGTAACACTCGGAGCCGCGTTCCCCACCGCCTCCGCCGCCCGCGCAATGCCGGTCACCGCGACCGTGGATGAACCAATGGTTGCCTTGATATCGTCGTAGTTGTCATCGAGGCTATCCTTCAGGTCCTGAACCAGCGCCGCCGAGTTCACTGCCGCAGGTTTCAGATCCGTTCGTATCCCCTCCGCCGTCCCGGCAATCTGGCCCATCCGGTTATCGGCAACCGCAAGCGCCGCATCCACGCGCGCCAGCGTATCGCCTACGCGAGTATTGGTATCGCTCTCGATCTTGTCCAGTCGAACCATCACATCCGACCGCAGAGAGGTCATCTGTTGCCCGGCGTTCGTCTGGAGCGCCGTCAACTGCCCCACCGCATCCTTCCGGACCCCGGACACCTGCTCCATGAGATCCTTCCGCGTGTCCCGGACCTCCTGAGTCAGCGCGGATCGCGTCGCCTGGATCTCTCCCGGCACAGCCGCGACCACGGTCGTAACCGCTCGGATAAACAGAATCCCGTACACGCCGGCCGCGATCAGCACGGCCAGCAGAGCACAGGCAAGGATATTGCGTATACGTTGCATTCGTCTTGTCCTTTGAAGTTCGGCGCGACTCAGAACAACCGAGCGCGCCGTTTATTGACAGGGAGTGGCAAAGTCCAACTCAGCAAACAGAGATGGTCGAATGCCCAAAAGCACACCAGCGGAGTCCCGGCGTTCACCGCCGCCAGGTACTGCGCAGTCCAGGCGCAAGCCCCGTTGAACCACGGAATCAGGTACGCCGTGGCGGACTTCGCGTAAGTCAGCACCGAAGATCCGTAAGCCATCGCCGCTTTAGCTAGATCGAGATCCAGATACGAAGCTCCCCAGCTCAGCGCCTCCAGCTTCACACGGTCAATGTCACCGTTCGGCGCCATGTACTGCGATGGGATGTTGACGTAGCAGTTCATCCGGCCGCCCTGTGGATACGGATAACCCGCGTTCCAGTAGACCACCGGGTTATTGACATCCATCGGAAGCAACCACTCGCACTTCGCGCCGGAGTATGCCGTCTTCACCGCTTGCGCGATTGAGTGCATGTGCGTATAAACGAGTCCCCGGAGAAAGTTCGCATCCGCATAGCTGTTCACGGAAGGATTGTCATCCTGCGTGTAGAAGTTAGCTAGCGCGCGTCCCAGAGCCGTCAGCGCCGCCGCCGCGGTGTAGGCGTCATAATATGCCATCCCGCCGCCGCTCACCGTCCCAGTGCCTCCTACGTACGTTCCATTGCCACTGGAGCCACCAAGCGTAAAGTGAGTCGAATCGGTAACCGTTGCCGCGAAGTCCCCGTTCGCCGCCGTGTTCCCCTGCACCCCGCAATCGATCACGCCCTGTCCCGAACTCAGCCCGTGAGCTGTGTTCGTTCCAATCGATATCGGAGCCGTGTAGCTGGCGTATCCAATCGCCAGCCCGTTCACCCGGCTATAGAACCACCAGCCCACCTCGCCAAATTGCAGCCATGGTGTCAACCCCACCCCGGCCAGAATCCCCGCCGCTTGCAAGTAGCAGTTTTCCAGGTATGCCGTCACCGTAGCCGGATTGAAGTTGCATTGCGTGGTCTGGAGGTCGATCAGCGTAGTCGCCCCCGCCGCGACCGTAAAGCTAGTACCTGATACCAGTCTGGTCAACTGGTAGTGGTCCGCGTCCGTCACCGTAACAGCCCACACCGCTCCGCTCGATCCCTGCGCGACATGCACCGTGTTCCCGGTGATGTACCCGTGCCCCGTCTGCTGGATCGTCTGCGGACCCGCTCCGCTCACCGCCTCAACCACCCCAGCGCCCCACGATCCGAACCCCGTCGCGGTCAGTACCTGGTTGCCGTTGGCGAATCGCTGACTCCACGCGCCGCTCGATGTATTCGCATCCGGCGCCCCAAGCAGTTCCTGCGAAAACGCCACCGTCATAGTCTGGCCGGCCGCGTGTACCAAGCCCGCCAGGTCCGTCAGGTAGTCCTTAAATGCCCGGTTCAGCGGCGACGATTGCGACGCATCCACAGCCCACGTCCCCTCGTTACCGCCCACAAATCCGGGCGTGCCAATATCCCCGGAAACCGCCAGCGATATCGATGCTCCCGAACTGAGCGACAGATCCAAACTGAATCCGTTGATCGGGCTTAACACCGTGATCGTGAATTGCCCGGCTGTCGCAGTCGGCGCCGCCACGATCCCCACAAAGGTCCCATTGACTGCATCCACCATACGCTGTGCCAGCGTCGCCAGCGTGTCTGCTGGGTACGCCACCGCGCCTAACACCGTCCCGCCAAGCGTGCCAACCCCCGTAGGATTGGCGCCGGTAGTCGTCGCGCCACTGATCGTGGTTCCCGTGTTCGGAAACGTCCCGCCAACGGTCATCCAGACCGTATCCGCGCCGCCGCCCCCAAACGAATTACCAACGCCGATAGCGCCCGAAAGCGTCACCGTCGCCTGCCGAAAGCTCCCACCGGCCCTCACCCGCTTCAAGGCAAAGAACACTCCGGCGTAGAGGTCGATATCCCCCGCGAACCCAGCCTGGCTAAGTATCCACAGCAGCCGCGCCGGCGGAATCTGGTATGTCTGCCCGGTGTCAAAGTCGCAAGCGCAACTCACCGCCGGATAACTCACCGCCGGCGCCACCGGATCGCTCAACACCGCAGCCTGCAAGTAATCGAAAAGGCACGTCCCGGTCGCCACGGTCAACACCACCGTATGCGACCCCGCCGCCACTCCCGTCGCGATCAACCTCCGCCCCGAAGTCGGACTCGCCGAAGATTCGAGCGAGTAAGCGCTCACCGGGACCGCCGACCCTCCATCCACCTTCGCGTCAAATGTTCCGCCGCCCGTCGAAATCGCCATCCCCAAATACAGGTTATGCGTGTGCTGGCAACTGTACTTCACCGTCACCATATCGCCCACGTGCGCGCTCTCCCACGCGAACCCGCCTACGTACCAGCCGGCCGCCTGTGCCCATCCACTCCCCGCGCGCGCGGCCCACGCGTCGCCCGAAGTGATCGTCACTGATCCCGGCCCGGCCACCTTCAGTGGTGTCACGCCGCCAGCATCCACTACCGTCCAATTCGAGAAAACAGCCGAAAACTCCATCGGCAGATAAGGCGACAGCGATGGGTATCCCGCCGCGCGGTTGTAAGTGAGCCACGGCGCTAGCGTGAGCCAGACCTGTCGCACGCTTCCCAGCCCGAGCGCCGAGAAATCCAAGTGGAAGTGCATCGACGTTGGGTCTGATCCGCCCAGCAGCACATTGAGAGGTGGATTGGGTAGGCATTCCAAGGTCGTGTTTCCCGCCGCCTTGTACATCGGAACCAGCTCGACGCCGTTGCCGTCTCTGCCTACCTGGCCGTAGGTCACGGTGACTTGCGCCCCGGAGCTGGTGGCCGAGATCAGCATCGGAGGCGTCAAGATGAGCGCCTGCGTGTTCACCGCGCCCGCTAACATCGACGCCACGCCATCGAGGCTCATGCCCGTCGTGATGCCGGTCACATCCGCTACGATGTTTCCAAGGTATACCAGTTGAATCCGGTCGTAAGTGGTCGGAGTCCCCCCCACCACGAACGTGCAACTCGCGAACGTTCCGCCCGTAACCGATGTCGGCGCGGGAAGCGGTACCGTGCCCGCCACTTCCGAACTTGTGACATATCCCAGCGAACCCCACGGCACCGACTGATACTTCACGCTGGTGGGATTCTGGCACCCCGTCAACGCCAAATCGAAATCCAATGTCACGCCCGCCAGTGAGAAGTCCGGCAGATACCGCGAGGTATACAGGTGTCCATACACATCGTCCGCATCGAATAGCACCGCCACCGCGAAGTCCGCTTGATCGCTCCAGCATCCCGAGACGGTAAACCCGCCCGCCGATGCGTTATTGAGCGACGCCGCGGCCCCGCGACGGTCGAAGCCGCGCAGATACATCGTTCTGTGTGGCTCCAGTTTGGTTATCGTTGCCATTTACGCTGTCCACTCGGTTACAGCACATCCGCTAAGCTCAACTGAGCGATGGATGCGATCCTCGCAGGGTAGTTTGCATGTCCAGGGTTATAGTGAGTCAGGAACTCAAACACCGTCTGCCCTTGACCGTGCTCGATCTGGCGTCGCAGTGCGCGCTCCCCAAAGAGTAGGTTACGGAACACCGCATACCCGCCCGGCCCGCGCACTGCGCCCGCCTGCCCGGCAAACCGCAAGCAACCGGGATTACGCCACGCCCTACAATTCTCGAAACGACTCAACGCCGTAAACAACCGCTGCTGAACCGGAACTCTCACAACCGGCGGACCCGCCGGAGAGTGCAGACATGCGACTGTCGATAGCGTCAAAAGTAGGAGTCGTTTCAATGGTTCATGTTCCTTTACAGGTAGATAAACACCGAGAGATTGGCTCCCGGAACCGTAGTCCCGACAGCCGTGATGTCGAGAGTGATCGGCGAACTGCCGTTGATCGACCCCGCCGCCGTGAGTTGCGCCGTCGTTGCCTGTACAGAAGTAGTCCCCGCCGCAATGGTTAGCGACATCCACAGCGTGCCGCCTACGTTGATCTTCACCGTGATTACAGCTCCGGTCGGAGCCGTGCTCACGAGTGCCAGTACCGCGCTCGGCGTCCGGCTTGCGTTCAACTGCAACGGAGGAGCTTGATTCGATCCAATCGCGAGCGTTCCGTCAATCTGCAACGTCGCGCCCGGTGAGGCGTTGTTTCCCGCCGCCCCAAAGCAATACACGTCGCGCATCGGAGCCAGCGAATCCGGACCGTGGTTTCCGCCCGAATCAACCGTCCGCACCAGGAGTAGCCATGTCTGGTTTGCCAGGTTCAATACGTCCGGCTGTGCCATCACGCCACTCACCGAACCGTTCTGCGCTGTCACTGGCGGACTTGGCCACTCCGATCCAGCCGGAGAGCAGATCGCCACCAAATCACCAGTCGCCGGAGTGATCGTCCACGGACTGGCTGGGTTGAACACGGTAAAGTTGCCGTTCACGTCCGCCGTGATGGACTGGATAGTCCGCATGTCGCCGGCATCCGCACCGCTCAGCATGATAGCCACATGCCCCGGTTCAACCACCGCATTCCCGCCTGTCGGGTAGTACGAATTCGCCGCGTTGAGATCCGAGAACGCCCCCGTGGTCGGATCGAACGTATACCGCGCGCGCATCAGCAACAGATCCCCCGCCTGCAAGAGCGTGCGCAGATCTGCCAGCGTATTCCCGTCCGCCCCCGGACCAATCGTGAATGTCACCAGTCCGCCAGCACTGGCAGTGTTGTGAGCCACCGGCAGGTTAATCACCGGCACTTCGCCGGATATACGTCCCAACAGTGACAGCGGATACCCCGCCCACTGATCCACCGTCGAAGTCGGAGCCGGAATCGTCACCGTAGTTGCCGTGATCGATCCTGACGATGGGATCACTCCATCCCACACGCCTGAATGCTCCACCATGAATGGAAGAACGCCGAAGTGATCGAACTTCGGGTCCGGTCCGCCGGCCGTCGTTCGGTCGAACGCCGTAATCGTCGCCGAGGTCTGCCCCGGCGCCAGCGTCATCTGTTTGTGCATCGTGTACCCGTCGCCAGGTTTCCACAACCCCACGTACAGATCTCCGCCGTCATCCCCCGATCCCCACGTCACCGTGACGGAGATCGATCCCGACCCGCTCCCGCCCACCGCCACGAATACCAGGCTGTGATAGTCCGTATCCGCGTGATTGGACGCTCCGCTATCGTACGCCGCCAGCCCTACCACGTAATTTCCGGCCGGAACCGTTCCGCCTGTCGCACTGCCCGCGCACGTAATCAGCGGAGCCGCCACCTCTCCATCGAGAGCATTGATGGGAGCCGCGCCCTTGATCTGCACACTCGCAGTCACGTTCCCCTGTGCATCCTCCTCGTACACCGGCTGAATGCCGAACGTCGCCGCGCCGCCCACCGCGTCTCCCGCCAGCGGAGCCACGTATCCCGGACTCCACGGCATCGGAACGTCATCCTGGAATGTCCCGGTAGGAAACTGGCTCTGAGCGTAACCCTGCGCGCTCAACTCCTCCGTGGTTGCCCATGCGTAGATACTGGAGTCCGTAGCCTGTGCGTCGATCTCAATCCCGAGCGTCGGTTTCCCGCCGTTCTCATCGACCTTGAACCGAGTCTCGATCACCTCCAGCGCTTTCGTCCCACTCCACAGGAACGGAACCGACGCGTTGATAACATCCAGCGGAGCGAACTGATACCCCGCCATGTTCAGCGCGAACGTCCCCGCGCCTCCCGAGCCGCCCGCCTGGAACGCCGCCCACCGCGACCGCAACAGCATGATCTTCGCGATTCGCTGTGCCGTGCTCGCGCTAATCGTGAACGGCAGGTGCAATTCCATCCACCGCCGCTCTCCGCCGTCAGCCTGAAGGTTGATGTCTCCGCTGTAGATTGCAGGCCCGCTGTATCCGTGCCAACTGTCTTGCGCGTAGTAAGGGAAATCCGTCGATGCCCACTTATTCTGTGGACTGATGAACGTCCCCTTCACCCCGTTGAACAGTTCGCGAGAGCTGATCCCGCGCCACTTGAACGGACCCGCCGCCATCGAAGTCAGATTCACCGTAGGAGCGCTACCGCCCGTCCATGATCCCGGCTGTATCGCGTATTGGCCGCCGATGATCGACAGTCGCCCCGCACACGCCGTCAGCATGTCTTGCAGGATCTCCCCGCGTTTCTTTGTGAGGTCGAACTGCCCGGATAGAGCGTACATCGGCTCCGTCCCGCCGTTCGCCAGCGCCACCGTCTGATCGCAGATATTGGCCGCCGCCGTCAATGACGCGATGTCGATATAGCACGGATTCTGCGGAGTCGGACCCGTCGCGTACGGCAACCGGTATCCCCAGTCCGGCAACGGATACACCGGAGTCGGAATCCATCCCCACTGTGAGGAATACGTGTCCGGCTCATTCCCCGTGTTGCCCGACACCAGGCTCACGTACTGTCGAGTCACGGAGCTTCCCGCCGGCTGAAACACCGTCAGCGCGCCGAGTCCGTACGTCACAGATCCGGACCAGTTCGTGGGCAAGTTCGCCGGAGTCACCGGTACCCATTTCGTCGGACTGGTATTCGGCTGATTCCCGATGTTCGCGTTTACGCAGTTGACGTAATCAACCCCGTTCGTGTCTCCCGGCGCCTGAAACGAAGCCACCCACCCGGCTCCATACGAAGTCGTAGCCACCCACGGAGCGCTCAGCGGAGCGCCGGTATGCAGTAGATCGGCGATACACAGCGCCGCATTCTCCGTGTATCCGGTAGTCCCGGCCGCGCCGTAAGCGCCCAATCGCGGATCGTAGATATCGTTCTTCCCGTAAGCCAAAAAGCTGATTTGAGGCAATCCCGCCTGAAAGTATTTCTGTGCGTAAGTCAACCGCAGAAATACCAGCGTCTTGCCTTGAGCGGAACACGTCGAGGTCCACTGATTCGTGGTAGCCGTCCCGCCTGCAAGCTGCGGACTCGCCGGAGTGCAGAGCTTACCTGTCCCCTGCCACGGAGTTCCCGCCGTCATCCCCACGAAAGTCTGACCGAGAGCCTGATTCCCGGTCATCACCTCCATGTAGATGTCGCGACCGTAGTCCGCCCACATCGTCTCCACGCTTGCCGGACCCGCGCTCACGTTCGCCGTGCTCGCGATACCGCCCGATAGGTACGTGAACGTCAAGCCCGTTCCAGCGCCCACTACGCCGCCCACATGCGACGCCGGAGCATCCGTGATCTCCGCCACCTGGAACACGCCGTTAAAGCTCTGATCCGATCCGGAGATGCCGTGATTGACGCCCTGCACGGTCACCCGGTCACCTGGAATCAGGTACGGGATGTCCGCGTTCAGCGCTACCGTTACAACGTCGTTCGCGCGGGAGATCGAATTGATCCGGACCGCCGAATTCCCCGCCTGTTGCACCGGAGTGAAGCTTGTTCCACTGCAAGGATTCGGGGCGGGAATCGAGTATCCAGCCGATGCCGATGTCGGAACGGCCGTCGTGTCGATCTGCACACGCTGCATATCGAGCAACAGCGTGATCGGATGGTTCGCATCGATCTGGCACTGATTCGCCGCCAGCTCGATCACCATGTCCCGCATCTGGTTGTTATTGCCCCACTGCTGGTCGTAGATCAGCGTGCCGCCAACCCGGATGCGACCGTACCCGATGCTCCACGGCGCGATGGGATTCCGCTGTGTAGTGGCATAGCCCTTCTGTGGCGGAGCCAACTTCTGTTCCAACTTGCGGATCAGCAGCGGAGTAATCGTGTAAGTCGCGATGGTTTCGAGAGTAGAAAGAAATGACATTAGACCCCTTACCAGCAAAAAAAAGGCGGACCCGAAGGCCCGCCCGTTTCCAACGCTTCCCTTTTCCGCGCCTGATCCCTACGTCCGCGCTAGCCGCTCCAACAGGACACCCTGAAATCTACGCATCTTCGCTGCGGCAGAAGCTACACGTAGATCCGCCATCCTGAACTTGGTTAGCGCCATTTCATACTCCTGTACGGCGTCGGAGCAGCGCTTTATTAACCTCTTCGGGTCTGGGTCACAGAGCACGTGGTACCCTTTGCCGCGAGTTACCGGACGGCCCCCCGGACCGCAAAACCCGATCTCTGCACAATCAACGCAATGCAGACCGCACTTAGTTCCGTCCGCCAACCGCGCACCAAGTAACCCACCGCACATCGGGCATATGTCCCCGTAGCACTTTCTACACGTCATCCACATCCCCTTTCTCGAACCTGACCCCTACGCCGCCTTCCGCTCCTCCGCCACCTTCGCCAATCCAGCCGCAGCATACGCCTCCGGAAACCCGCCAAATTCGTGGTGAAAGTTTGCCTTGGACGGTAACCGACCAATTCCGTACTCTCGCATTTTAGGTAGCCTCTGATTCAGAACGTAGAAATCCCGAAGTACCTCAATTAATACGGCAGCAGTGTATCTCTTTGGCTTTCCCCTTCCAGGCCCATGGACAGGATCTAATCCGAGGTTCGCCATGGCGGAGGTCCACGTGCCGTATGCCCTTATCGCGGCGTCCCTGATCTTGCCAGGAACCTCCGTCGATGTCGGCGTCCTACCTAAACGTAACGCCTCATCCCTCACCACTGCTGGCCACTGAACTGGACATGTGCCACTTACATTCACCTGTTCCGCAGAATTCCGCGTGTATTCAGTGCGTTTCGCACGGGCCGCAACGGCCCGTGCTATTACTTCCGGTTTACGAAAATTATTGCACGTTATGGTCTTCGCCGCCCTCTCTTTGTGAGCATTCGGACCCAATAGCCTGGAAGATATGTTAAGGCGGTGCTTTACCTTATATTCTCTAGGAGATAACCCGTGGATACGGAGATGATACCCAAGGTTACGATGCCACTCTCCACATTCATGACAGCGCACCTTCTCTGCTTCCTTGTCGTACTCCAGCGCCCCCCATACTGATTTTCCAGACTCCACGAACGGAGCCTTTTCCTCCCACAAGAAAACCTGCCCGAGCATGATCACGTAACGTTGAGTTTTCATTTCCGATCTCCCTGCCTGAAATACCACTCTACAAACGGCACGCGATCCCCGCCCTGAATGATCCACCCACCCGAAAATAAATTTAGACGTTTCCGCCGGCTTGGGGATACCCTCCCCAGAAGGTCGTAAGTTCCTGCAAGCCAGGCACGAACATGTGTCCGTTATCCCCCGGCCAGTTCATCTGTTGATCCTGATGCGTCACACGCCGGTCAACCGCCGTGTTCATATCGATCATTCGACTCTCACAGCCGATGGTGATCGTCGCCTTATCCGCATCCACATCCACCTCCGGCGCGTCCATCCTCCCGGCCCATGAGGTGATCGGCGAAGCGATCAGCGAGCCGCCGCCGTCGAACAGCCCGAAGTACACCACCGCGGGAAGACCGACCCGGTATGCGGTCTGCAAACTGGCCAACATCGTCAGATCCAGTCCGCTCACCTTGACCGATACTCCCCGCGCCTCCACCGTGGTCCCATCCTCCGCCGGAGCCACGCCAAGCAGATCCCCGATACCTGCCCACGTCTGCCCGTTCCAAGTAACCGACCCGGACCCGGACCACAAACACATCGCTCCCGACGTGAACGTCAATTGCGTGAACACCGCCACGCGCAGCACTGGAGCCTGAATCGCCGACAGCATCGCGCTGCTCATCGGTCTCGGCATTACTCCTCCCCGGTTGAAACCTGCGATGAAACGCTCACTATCGCGACATTATTTCCGCTCACAACACAGATCGGCGTGTCTCCGCCTTCATTTGCCGGATGGATATAGAACTCCACCCTGTCGCCATACACCGTTGCCCGTAGAGAGTGGTCAGGTCCCTTCTTGTTCGGAAACGTATTCTCACGTAGATACTGCTCGAATGTCTTCACAGCGCCTCCCGAATCTCGAACGTGATCGACCGGTACACCGACCCCGGCTCGATACTCCACTTCGTCTCGTTGTTCTTCAGCTTCCACTGCCGCGGAGTAGTTCCGCCGTCCGTGCTGAGAATCTCCGGGTACTTCGTCACCAGCCCTGCCGGAAACGTGAACGCATTCACGATCCCGTTCAGTGAATTCAGGAACGCTACTATCGCCTGCCCCTGCGCCTGCGTGAGTGCGGCATAAGAGATCGACGCCTGCTTATACCGCACTCCCCAGTCGTACACCTGCTGCGCCGCGTTGAACGGATTGACATTCCCGCCCGCGATGTAATCGTCCATCCCCTCGATGGACTTCGGAGCCGGAGTCGCCGGCATCGTAACTAGCGTCCATGCTGGATATGCCATGATCAACTCCTCTGTGGTGTACGAGATTTCCGATCCGCGTGCGCCACCGCCGCCGCCCTGGCCGCGTGATGCGCCGCTTCAATTGCCCGCGATACGCGATTACCTGCTCCCAGATCGGCGCCGCGCGCGTCTATGTGGTAAGTAGGACCGCCCATCCCGAGCTTGCTCCCTGGAGTGATCGATCCCGCCGTCCGTGGCGTGAACAGTTCCGCTTCGTGCTCACCCACGATGTACGACTGTCCAGGGTCCACGTCGCCGCCACCGGCCATGAACCCGCCGAACTTCAGGACCGTCCCAAGTAATCCGCTGGCCGTCTTCAGGAAACCTCCCGCTCCCGATCCCTGATCGTCACCCGCGCCTGCTGCATCGCCTCCGGCGCCCTTCACCAGTCCGGCCAACCCGCTCAACCCGCCGGCAGGTGTAGACCCGCCGCCCGCCGGATTGTCCACAATCACATGACCCGGATTCGCCTCCGAGAAGTCCGGCTTACCCTTCGGAGCCTTGATCCCCAACATCGATCCGAGTTTTCCCAGCCCTTGGGACATCGCCGACTTGATACCGTCTTTGACCATCCCTTCGCCGACGTTCTGGACCGTCTTGCCGAAGTCCGTCTTCTGCCCGGTAACCAACTTCGCAAGCTGATCCGACGTGCGATCCAGAGCCGAATGCAGCGCGTTATACAGGATGTGCCCGGTAGTCTCCGCCTGCGTGCGCATCTCCTCAAAGAAGTCGCGCGCATCCTTCTGCCGTAGCGCCGCCAGGTCCCTCTCTCGCTGATCCTCCGCGTCCGCATTGGCTTTCGCGAGCGCCGCCTCTTTCTCGGCTTGCAGAATCCGCTTCTTGTCTCCGACCGCCTCTTTCGCGATCCGTTCGTCCTCGATCTTCGCCAGGTCGGACGCCAACTTCATCCGAATCCGGTACTCCTCATTCACCAGATCGACGCCGGTAAGCCCGCTATGCTTCGCTTGATCTTCCTCCGACTTTGCGCCCCGGTTGAGATTTTCCCGCTTCGCTCCCAGCGAGATATCCGCGATCCGCTCATCCGCCGCGTGCGCCGCTTCCTCTCGCTTCAGTTGCTCTTTGCGCTCCTGCTCCATGGCCTTCGCCAGGCCTGCGTTTAGCTCATCCCAGAACTTCTTAGCCTCACGAGCGGACTCTGCAATTCGCTTCTGATCGAACGTGTCATGCAGGAATTTCAACTTCTCCGGATCGACCGCTACCGGACCCATGAACCCTTCGTTCATGCTCCGAGCCTTCTCCTGTTCCTGCCTTACCGCCTCCTGCTCCTCGACATCGATCTTTTCCATCGCCGAGAGGAACTGTTCCTTGACGCGTGCGCGCTCTTCGATCAGGTGCGACCAGTCCGCCTGATCCGCTTTGGACCGTCGATTCTCCAACTCTTGCCGTTTTTTGTCCTCAGCCTCTTGTTTCTTGTGCGCCTCATCCGCCGCTTGCAGTCCCGGAATCTGCCCCTGCATCGAAGCTTCATCCGCCGACAGCGCGTACCGGTTCCGCAACGCCGACAACGTAGAGAGCGTTCCCTGCCGCTCGTTCAGCAGCACCGACTGATCAGGGACTATCCCGTACTGCTCATCGAAGGTCTTGGGAGGATGAAGTCTGCGGTGTTCGTTCCACTCATCGAGCGTCGCGGTTCTGTCGTGCAACCGCTGTAACTTCGCCGACTGATCCGCGAGAATCCCGTACTTTTTGATCTGCTCATCCAGCGCAGCGAGAGCCTTCTTGTTCCAGGCCTCCTGTGCCTTATTCGCGTCATCCCGCGTCTTCGCTGCCCGGACACTCGCCATACCCTCGGCATCGATCCGAGTCATCGTGTCCGTGAACTTCTTAACGTCCGCCTCATCGTCCTTCGTGTCCGCGCGACCCGTAAAGAACGCGTTCAGCGACCCGATGCCTTCTTTCTTCTGTACCTCGCCGAGTTCCTTCAACGTCTTGGAGACCGTCGCCTCCAACTTGTCCGCAACCACCCACGCCTCATGCAGTGCCAGTTGCAGGCCGTTCCCTGGATGCCCGCTGAGCTTCCCGATTTCCATCGCCAACTTATCGTTGGTTACCTGAAGTTCATCGTTCTCCTTTTGCAGTGGCTCATAGATCCCGCGGAACGCCGCCGCCGTGCGCGCCGGAGCCTCCTCCAGGTTCTTAAAGAAGTCCTGGACCTTGGTTCCAATCGTATCCAGCATCCCGGCGAACGCCAGGCCGCCGACAATCGGAAACGCCGCCTGCATGATCTTCCCGCCGCCGAGCACGGTATTGAGGAATGCAGCCGCAGCTTTGTTGTTATTGGCGAACCCGCCCTCCATCGCCTTGATCGATGCGGTAGTGGCCTTTGTCGCGCTCACCATCCCGGCGTTCGCCGACTGCCCAGTCGCGCCCAACTCCCGAATCTTCGTTTTCGCGACTTCAACGTCCTGAATGAACGTCCGGCTCCCGGCCGTCATCTCTACTACGATCTGTCCAGCGCGTGCAGGCATAGTGTTATAAGTCCTTCAGGTGTTGTTCCAACGAAGCCGCGAGAGTCACATCGAAGGCCTCGATAGCCGCCGCAGCCGACGAAGCCGCCGCCCTCCCCATGAATGGATTCGGAGCCGCCGTCTTGCCGGTATCCTCGTGTCCGCCCGACTTGCGGTATCGATGGCGCTTACCCGGCCGGCTTACCAGAATCTTCTCTGCCCAGTGAGTCACGCACCGATGGCCGTACTCCACCATCCGCGCCTTGAATCCCTGATTTCCAAACCCCACTTGCAAGTCGCCGCCACGCCCGGCCGGATCGATCCGCACGTCCGCGACGATCTTGGATTTCATCTTCCCCGTGCCCGTCCCCTTGAGTACCGTGAACGTCTCATCGTCAAAGAGTTCGTTCTTCGCGCTCACCGGACACTCAACGTACAACTCCTGTGCAATCGGAGCCGCACCCGCCAGCAGCGCATCCGCAAAGCAGTTCTTAACGATCAACGCCGGAGCGCGGGACAGCGCCGCACAAACGTTTTCTATCCCGCGCACCGCCAACTCTTCATCCGCCATTTTGCGCCGCCATTAGCCCCGTGAACACCGACCGGAACTTATTAGCCAGTTCCTTCTGACTTACCCGTTTCTTCCGAACAGGAGCATCCTCGGATCGTCCCATACGGCTCGGCATAAACTCCGCCGGAACCGCCCACTTCTTGGGATACCGGACCCCGCGATTCGCCACCTCAGCAGCGATAATCCCGGCGAGCAACTCCGCATGTTCCGTCCGCTCCTGATGCCGATCCACCAGTAAGTGGAACTGCCGCGGAGTCAGCCTGAAGAACTCATCCGGAGTTAGTCCGAGGTTGACGCGCGCCTGCGACCAGCACCGCTCCCACAGTTGCTGATTCGTCAGCTTTACGCCGGAGGCGCGCCGGCCACGATAGGGTCCTTCTTTTTCTCCGGCATCGAGAGCCGATAAGCCTCCGCCAGGGAAGTCGTGATCGGCGCGATGGTGTCCAGCCGGATCATCCGTCCCGCGTCCTCAACCGTGAGCAGGCGTTCCTTCTCTCCCTCTTTGACCGTAGGATGCGCAATCGAAAGAGCCGCGAACAGCAGCCCTCGCAGTTGCAGCGCCGTAAGATCGTTTAAACTTTCCAACCCGGTCAACAGATTGCATTCCGCCGTCCGCTCCGCCGCGGCAATCGCGTTGAAGGAATACGCCAACTGGTATTCCTTGCCGTCCACCATCAGCGTGGCAAATTGGATGGTGGGGTCCAACGCCCCACCACCCACCGTCCGTATAGCTTTCGCCATTGTTGTCCTAGCTGCCCGGCGTCAACGTGATCGGACCCGACACCTTCAACTTCGCAGGCGTCATAATGCCCTTGTCCGCCTTCACATTGCCGAGGTCGTTGAACTCCTCCACGATGGCGGAGAATGCGAACATATCTCCGGTAGTGGTCTGCCCCGGCGCCTTCGGCAGTTGCGCCTGATACATCACCGTAGTTGCGTTGTTGAACGATGCCAACAGCGCGATCTGTCCCGGATCGCTCGACACGCGATTGATAGAAAGAGCGAATCCGCCCGGATTGGCAATCGTCCCGATAAACTCTTCCATCGTGCTGTTCAGGTTCGTGGCATCGTCGGTTTTGTTCGTCTTTCCGGACTGCCCGATATCCACGATTTCGTAGATCGGCGTAAAGGCCGGGCTACTCGCAGTGCCCGTGTTGATGCTCAACTGAACCCCATTGCCGCTCTGCTTCTTGGTCTTGGTATAAGCCATTCATTCTCCCTTTCAGATTTGCTCGTACTGCACCAGATACTCCAAGGTCCTTACATACGAGCGGTTAACGTCATCGTAGCCATCCACTTTCGGACCGCGCCGGAAGATTCCCTGCACTACCGTTGCGTCCGGATCAGGCAGCACGCCGGCCCACGAACCGCGCAACACACCCTCAATTGCCCGCGCCAACGCGATAGCATTCGCCATCGTGTTCCCGTGGCAGTTCAGCCGGAATTCCCACTCCGTGAACCCGTCCTGCCCCCCGAGCGTGTAACTCGGCTCATCGTTGATGGTGTTGTACGTCCACGCCATCTTGTACGTGCCGTTAGTTCCGTCGCCGATCTGCGCGGTCGATGGCAGTTGCACCGCGTACCCGCCAGGCGCTATCGGTGGAGTCCCAAGCCCCGCCTGAACCAGCATCACGAATCCCTGCTCAACCACGATCCACCGCCACGCTCAGCCCCCGATCGAGTAGCAGGAACTCACACCCGGTAGCCTTCTTGAACTTGGCGAGATAGGCGTAAATGTCCGCGACCTCATCCTCCGACAGCTCGTGATCGGACTCGACCACGTACACCGCTCCGCGCTTCAACTCAATCGCGCGGATAGGCTGTTCCTCCAGGATTCCGAGCCATCGTCTAATCCAGCCCTTCATAGAGTTCCTCCCATTCGTCTCCGCCGATCACCCGCCCGCTCACGTTCCCCGCGTGATTCCGCGCCCACATCAGCTTCCCGGCATCCACCGCGCAAGCCACACCGCGCGCCGCCGCCTCGGCGTAGAAGAGATCGTCCTGATTCAGGTTGTGATCGGCGAACGGATGACCCTCCCACCACGTCCGCCGATAGCAAAGCGAAGTCCCCGCCGCCAACCCATGCCGATCCCGATAGCGCCACCATTCCCGCGCCGGCCGTACCCCGCCGCCCTCAACCACCATCAGCCCTGGAGCCTGTCGAAACAGCAGCGTGTGGTATCCGGTTACCTGCCACCCGGCCGCCATCCGTTCGACCTGATCCGCGATCCGTCCCGGAGCGGACCAATCGTCCGAGTCGAAATGGACGATGTATTCTCCGCGCGCCACCTGGCAGGCAAGATTTCGTTTCGCCCCAACCGTCAACCGCGATTGCAGTTGCACGTACGATATCCGGTACCCCCAGAACGAATCCTGTGCGTCCGGAAAGCTGGGATCGTCCCCGTCATCCACAATCACCAGCTCCGACCACGGCCCCGTCTGGCGCCTCCAGCACTCCATCGCCGCGCGCGCCATCTCCGGCCGCCCGCGAGTAGGCATGATCGCCGTTACCGCCGGCCTCAGCCTCACGCGCCCGCCCCCACGCCCTGGCAGTTCATCACCAGGTAGACATTCCGCATTTGGATGTTGTCGATAGCCTGGATCACGTACTGATTCCCATCCGGAGCGATGAACCGGCTCAACCGCGCAAGCGCCGGGTTGTACCGCGTAGTGACCTCGATCCAAGTCTCCGAAACGTCCTGTCCTTTGCTCTGTGACTCCGCCCCGCGCAAGTAGCGGATCTCCGCCTTTTGCTTAACGGCCGAAGGCGTGTACGTGATCGACACGCCGGACGCATCCACGCCCGATGTAGCCTGTAGCAGTGTGATCGTGTGCCGGAACCGCCCCGGATTGATCCCGAAATTAAGACGTTCGCGCATTCGTTACACCCACAACTTGTCCGACGTGAACAGCGAAGTCACACTGAACGGCATCTCCGCAATCGAACGGATAGCGTCGAACGGGATACGATCCTCGAACCACTGCGTAACCAGCAGCAACATCCCCTGTTTGATGTGCCGTCCAACCGGGTCCACGAGTCCCCAGGACACGTAATCCGACCCCGGCAACACGCCTATGGACGCCTGCAAGGCCACCCAAAACCCGTTCGAAGTTACTACCGTCCCCTTCGCATAGGCCGTCCCTGCCGCCCACGGAGCCGCGCCGTCCGCATCGTCGGTAGAGATCTTCCCCGCCGTGAACTGGATATGAATCGCGGACGATGGCCACAACCCGCTCGAAGGCCAACTCTGATTCGGACACGGAGCGATCAGCCCCGGCTCTTTCCAGGTGTCCGCGAAGTAATCTACGCCCTGATTGAGCGTGTGAATCACTCCGCTATCGTCGCGGTACGTCACCGACGAAACCGCTACCAGCGGAGCCGCCACGCGCACCGCCCGCGCCCACGGAACCACACCGGCCAAGAGGTTGTACGCTTCGGATGGCCACAGGTTGAAGTATGGACTCGGCGTCGCACTCAACCCGGCCATCGGCGAACCCGGCCAGTGATCCATCGCCAGGTCCCATTGCTTCAGCGTCTGTTGGCGTCCGTTGTAGATCTCCGCCATCACCCGAGCCGCCGAGATCAACCCGGAGATGTAGTTGTCCTGATCGGTAGCGGTGTACATGAGCTGAGCCTTCGCCTCATCCAGCGATATCGGCTCATCTCCGATCTCCGAAATAAGCTTTATGTTCACCGTCGCCTCCGCCTGCCAACCGTCGCCGTCTCTTGCGGTACCTGCGGATGCTCAACCGTCACCGCGGAAACCTCGCATACCGGAGCCGTAGCTTGCTCGATCACGGCCGCGCCGGACTTCACAATGCGCTCCGCTTCATGCGCCGGAAACGCCGCCACGTCACGCGGTAAGTACCTGCCACAGCGAGAAACGAAACGCACCGTCATGAAATCCCCCAAAATAAAAACGGGAGCGCCCGATCAGGACGCCCCCAACTTCACACCCCACACACCCACGAACCGCCCTACGGCAGTTCGGCCATACCACCGAACACGAACACAGGCGAAACCGTAGCCGTATCGACGCCGGTCGCGCTCAGATCCGGCGTGAAAACCACCCGGATATACTGCAAGGCGCCGGTCAGGTCCACGTCGTGTTTCACGATGCCCGTCTGTGCCGTACCGCCAGCGTTGCCGGTCATCACCACAGTCGATGCCACGGCCGCGTAATCGGCCATATCGGACCCATCGGACTTCGTGCCGTGCTGGATCTTGTATGCCAGGCTCAACGTCTTCGTGTTGGCGATGGTAGCGGCGATGGCGTACAGCACCGAGCAGGACAGCGGCGAACCGGCCGCAAAGCGGTCCACAACCGACCCGGTAACCGCCGTGTTATCCCCGGTACCGGCCGCGGTAAGTGCCGTCGCCACTGCCGCGTATGCGGCGTGCAGGTACGCGCCGATATTCTTTCTCAAGCTCATTCCCATTCTGTTTTTCTCCTCTGTGTTGGAAATTGAATAGGTGGAGCGGTGTTACCCGCCCCACCCGAACCGACTAGAACGGTACGGCCGTAGCCACGGCCACCGACTGGTCGTAACGCACGCCGAAGTCGTTCTCTTCGATCACGCGGATCACGGTCTGATCCTGACTGAACGCCGAAACCGGGTTGCCGCCAGCGTCTTTGTAAGTCGCCTCGGTGGAAACGTCGAGCAACAGGTTGACCGCTTCGCCGATCAGGCAATCCGGCATGTTGGCGAAGTAAATCTCGGAAGCCGTGGTGATCTGCGCGCCACCGGTCGGAGTCGCCACCAGATTGGTGGGGATCTGCGGAGTCATCTTCACGCGATAGCCGAGCAGCCGCGGATCTTTCGGATCGTCGGACAGTTCGGGGAACGCGTAGTTGCCCTGCTGAGTGCGCAGCGTGCGCAGAGCCATGAAGCTGCGCGCCGAGAGGAAGAAACAGCCGGTTTCCAGAGTCACCGGAACGGCCGCGTTGAGCAGGTTCGCGATCATCGAACCGAGCCACAGCGTGATTCCCGTCACATCGGCGTATCCCAGAGAGGCGCCGGACAGAGCAACTGCGGTAACGAAGTTACCGGCAGACGCCCAGTTGCGCATTCCCTTGGGAGTGAACTGCGTTCCGTCGCCGCGCAGGAAGTTCAGGTCCTCCGCCTGCGATACGGCCCGGATCAAGTCGCCGCGGATCACGGTATCGGTCTGCGGATTGGCAAAGCGGATCAGGTCGTTGCTGATCGGGATCAGGCCAACCAACTTCTTGGCGATGAGCCGAACCTGTCCGACCGTCTGCTGAGACGTGGGAGCATCGGTGTTCTCACCGATGTAGCTGGCGGATGCGCCGCCCGTGATCTTCGGGATCGACAGGTTGCCATTGGCCAGCGGAACCGGCTGAGCGCCAGCCGCGCGAACCACGGATGCCGGACGCAGGTATTCGATGAATTCCTGAGAGAGCACATCCGACACAGCGAAGCCGCCGCTTGCGGCCACCGAAGCCGACAGCGCGCGAGCCAGGTCCGCATCGTGCAAAACCTCATCGGCGTACTGAGCAGCGCGCCGCTCATCGCCCTTGCCCTTCGCGACGGCGCGAATGCAATTCACGAACCGGGACAGCGGAGCCGCGTTGCTCCGCACTTCCACGTGGGGAGCCGGAGTAACGCCGCCCACCGGAACCGCGTCCTGTGCTTCCATCCGAGCCATCCGCTCTTCGCGTTCGATACGCGTGTCCATCTCTCCGATTGCCGTCATGCGCGCATCGAAGGTGGTTTGTTCCTCGGCATTGAGGTTGCGATTCTCGCCCTCCGCCTTGGTGATGACGGCCCGCGCTTCCGCCTTCAGCGCGGCCCGCTGTTCCTTCAGCTTTACGATTTTCATTACTGTCCTTTCACTCTGATTGCAGTTAGACCAGTTCCAATTTCCGGCGAAGTAAGTCAAGACCTACTCCGCCGCTCTGTATCGGAGCGGGCGGAGCCGCCTGGCCCGCCGCGATCTGGTCACCCTGTTTACTGCGAACCTCGATAGAGGTCTTCGTGTACGCCGGATCGGAAACAACCGACACCCGCCGTACCAGAATCTTCGACAGCGTACGCACCTGCTGTCCGTTTTCCTCGCTGATCTGCTGGCCGCCCGGCAACACCCGGAAACTGAAAGATCCCTGATCGATGTCGCCGCGGTCGATGGACACCTTCAGATCCCGCGCCCAAGTCGTGTCCGGAGGATCGGCATCCATGAACGCGCCGCGCGCATCCGTCGATACCTTCAGCGTTCCCGCCAACGTCCGACCGAGGATGTAATCGGGATTGTGATTGAAGTCCGCCTTCAGATCGTCCGCGAACTGGATCGCATCCGGCAGAATACGTTCCCGGAATCCGCCCAAATCCTCCGAGAGCGCGTTGAACAGGATCGGATACCCCTTGATATGCCCGTCCTCCGCCTTTCGGAACTCGATCTTGCAGGCTCGCGTTTCATCTCCCGCATTCCGAGCCGCCCGTCCCTCATCGCCCGATCCGCTACCGCAGGCCTTCACCGCATCGCCGCACAGCGAAACGCACGCCTGCAAAATCACGTCAGCCGTGCCCGTGCAAACCGATACGCATTCGCTGCAAGCCGCGGCACACAGCGCCTGTCCGGCCGGCGACAGGTTCGACTCGCGACCGATCAGATCGACGCACAGCCCACAGCATGTCCAGCACTCGTACAGAGCCGCGTACACGCCATCCGGAAAACTGTCGTACGGCATGTAGCAGAGGTACGACATCAGCGCATAACAGGCCGCCTGCGTTTGCCGGATTACTTGCAGCGAGTCCTGTGTTTCCTTCGCCAGCGACCGAACCACATCGGCGCTCAGTGTCCGCACCTCGCCGCCCATCCGTGCCAGCAGTGCGCGCCGCTCTTCGATAGATTTCATCCCTGCTCCTTTTCTCCGTCACCTGGCGGAGTGCCTTTGCCACCGCCGAATCCGTTCTTCACGATGTGCTTTACCGTCGCCATCGCGCCCTGCATGAAATGTTCGTCAAGCTCCACCGGCCCCGGATTCCGGTTCGATTCAGCCCGGCCTTCATTCGGCGAGATCTCTCCGGACGCGATCTCCACGGCGTGCGTCTTTGCGACCGTCAACATGTCGCCGCGATACAGCGCCCGCATGTCGTGCCTGCAAGTCAGCGCGTCCATCGACCCCAGAATTGTCAGATCGATCTTCTTTTCAATGCGCTCGCAAACCGGAGCAACCGTGTGTTTGGCGTACTTGATGTCCTCCTGTTCGGAGCTTGCGTACGTCGAAGCCTTTCCGCCTGGATCGCCCATCATGCTCAGCGGCATATCGAACAGCCTGCACGCCTGAGCTACTGATAAGTTCGATCCCTCCACGTACTGAGCATCCTGTGGAGACATCTTGAACTCATGGAGCTTTAATCCGCCGTATCCGAAGAACGGCTTACCGGCGTTCATCATCGCGCCAGTGGTTTCGCGGAACTTCTCCATGAACTGCTCGCGGTCTTTGATCTGACCGTCATACTCGATCCAGTACGGAGGCTTTCCGCCCTGTCCGTAGAACCTGCCCAGATACTCTTCGGCGTCCAACCCAAGCCCCAGAGCCTGCCGCGCCAGCGTGATCGGAGAGTAGCCCATCACGCCGTCAAACCCGAGATACGGAATGTGCAGGATCTCGCCCATCGCCGCCGAGTAGATCCCCGGCTGCACTGGCACCGCGTACGGATTGTGCGGGAAGTACCTGTACACCAGGTCACCGCCAAGCCGTGTCCTTAGCACCTGCACATACGACGGCTCCAGCGGCCATACCTCAACCACCCGGCCCGCACCGTCCCGCTTCGTGAAAGAGTAGTGATTGCCCCACAGTAAGAGGTGCGCAACCATAACCTCTCTCCACTGAAACGAGGTCATCTCCGGATTCGGCTGTTCCTTGAGCAGCCGGAACCGGTAATCGCTTGTCGCCGGCTCTTTCGTGTCCGAGTTAACCCCGGTGTTCCGGTAGGTCACCAGCGGACACGACGCCACGCTCTTAGCGATCTTCGCGACGCATCCGTACACCGGAATGTACTGCATCGCCGTCGCCGGACTTACCACCCGGCCGCTATACGTCCCGGCGCCCTGATTCAGTAAGTGCCAGACCGGAGAGCCGATCCGTCCATCCGCCAACGATCCAAGAGTGGAGATGTCGCGTTGAGCCACTCCAGGTAGCGAGTGCCCCGCCCGTTGCATAAGCGATCCGAGAGTTTCAATCACAGGTTGAGCACTCCAAAGTCATGAGTTTTCCCTTCAGCGAACAGCGCCACACGGAGAGCCATGATCATCGCCACCGCGGCATCGATCTTGTTCTCCGGTTTTTCTTTCCGCGGGTAAATGTTTTTCTTGGCGTCCTCGACACCAACCACGTTCCCGACTTGCCAGGTCAAACACGGATCTCCGGAATGATGCAACCGGCCCGCGAGTATCAGCGCCTCCGATGTTTTCATCGGCTCGCTGAGGTTCTGCACGCCCATCCGGCACTCCTCCATCGGAGCGCCCTCAGCTTCCATCCGTTGCCGGAACTGCTCTGCGTTCCAGGGATCGTAAGCCACCGCCTGGACATCGAACCGCCTGAGATCTTCCTTCAGGTGATCCTCGATAGTGGCGTAGTCAATCGCCGGCCCCGGAGTGAGCGTCAACAGCCCCGCTTCATTCCACTCCGTGTAGTGCTGGAGGTTGATATTCTCTTCCGACTCCAGCACCGCATCAGGCAGGTAGTGCGAAGCAAACACGTAATAGTGTGCCTGCCCACCTTCCATCCGCCGGAACACGATGGCCTTCGCCGCGATGTCTACCTTGCTCGAAAGGTCGAACGCAATCCAGCACTCACACCCCTCGAACTCCGCCAGCGTGACATCCCGGTAGCACTTCCCTATCCACGCGTCGATGTTGTAGAACGCCGAAGCCGCCGACACCCAAACATCGAGCCGCTTCGTGAGGAAGTTGTTCTGAGACCGAGCCGACTGTACAGCCTTCCGCGCCAGTGCCGCGATATCCGCCGCCAGCACCGATACGCCGTAGTTCGGATTCGCTTTCCGCCAGGCCGCTTCGCTCTTCCAGTCATCTCCGGCCACCACGTTCCCGTCCGCATCCTTCGTCGGAAGGTCGATGGTGTAGATGACGCCGAAGTACCGGTCATCCTCATGTTGTTTCTTGAGGATCTTGCAAACGTACTCGCGTTGCTCGAAGCACACGCCCTGCTTGTTACTGCCCGCCGTCGTGATGCGCCACTTCAACGGCTGTCGCCGCGATCCAGTCGCCGAGTCCAAAACATCATGCACGGCCCGCGACTTGTGCGCGTGCAACTCATCGACCGCTACGAAGTGGATATTCAGGCCGTCAAGCCCGTCTTCATCCGATGACAGAGCGCGGAACTCAGTGGCGCCGTCCTCAATGAAGATCCGGTGTTTCTCAGTCTCGACTCCGAACCGCCGCTTCAGGCCCGGACACTTCATCACCATCCGGCGCGCCACGTCGAATACGATCCGCGCCTGATCTTTCTTCGTGGCCGCGGAGTAGATCTCCGCCCCCGGCTCACCTTCGCACATGCAGTACAGAGCAACGCCGGATGTCAGAGTGCTCTTGGCATTCTTGCGGGGAACCTCGATATAAACGTCGTAAAATCGGCGGTTCCCATCGGCGTCAACCCAACCGAAAACCGTCGTAAGGATGAAAACCTGCCACGGCTCCAAAAGCAGAGCCGCCGTTTTCCACTTGCCCTTGATGTGCGGCAACAGTTCGATGAACTTGCAGACCCGAGCCGCTTTATCCGGATCGAAGTGGAACGGCGGATTCTTGACCGCGACATTCCACCGCGCAAGATCGTCTACCTGCCGTTGGCAGGCAAGCCGAATCCACTCGCACGCCGGAACCGCTCCCGACAGGACATCCGCGATGTACTGGTTTGCGATAGCGACGTAATCGCGCTCACAAGCTCCCCCACGGATCGTCATTAGGTTTTTTCTTTTCCTCTGGAGCGATTCGAGCGCGCAACCTGGCTACCGGAGTCCCGCCGATTGCGATCAGCGCCGCCAGCAGTTCCTTTCGAGTCGCGTTCTTCAGCCGGATCGACTGGAGGCGAATATCCGCATCTTCGGTTTCGTACGATTCCAGCGCATCCAGATCTGCCTCATATCCGGCCGCAACCGCAATCGACCGCGAGTCAAGCTGCTGGAGAGGAACTCCGGCCGCCGCCATATCCGTCACTAAACTTGTCCATTTCTCCGCGACAGGTTTTGATAGCCACTTGGGACAGGTGGGTAGTTGCCCGATCTGCTCTACAGCCGGCGAAATCTTGCCTTTTCCAACTTTCCCAATCACCGCAAGTTTCTGTTTCTTAGCGATTTCCCGTCGCCCACGCACCGAATTCGGATTCCGCTGTGGACCTCTCATTCCCATGTCAGAGTCAGCCTTCCAGAAAACCTGTGACTTGTTCAAAAACCTGTCCGCGCGTGAAAGACACGTGGGCAAGGTCGTAGCGGCCCTTCGCTTAGAGATCCGAACCACCCTACCGGCGGACGGCCTTAACCGTTAAGAATCAATCGATAGCGCCCCTTGCCCGCAACCTGTAAAACCTGTTCGCTACCTGTTCGATGGAGCGTTCCCGAAGGCCCCTTCTTCGAGTGCCGCCTTCTTCGAATTGCACGCCAAACACAGCGCCTGGTGATTCGACTGATCCCAGAACAGCCCGTAATCCCCGCGATGCGCCTTGATGTGATCCACGCACTCCGAAGCCACGATCCGTCTGCCATGGTCCCCGTAAGGATCGACGCACAGTGGATGCTCCCTCAGGAACTGCAAGCGATACCTCCGCCACCGGCCGTCGTACAGTCCGTGCCACTCCGACGCCCGCGCGCTCCGCCTTCCAGGACGATGCACCGGGCAAGGCTGGAACTCCGCACACACCGGACATCGACGCCTAACCGCGCCCGCCACGCCGCGCCCTCAGTTCCGCCATGCACCGATAGAAGGTACACTCGGCACAGGTCGATGACTCATAGGCAGCAAGCCGATACTCGATCCCCTTGCGCAGTAACCGAATGTTCGTCCGATGCCCGCACGCTTGCCGGACGTTCACCTCGACAGACGCGCGCATAAAGCGCCACACCTCGAACCGCGTCCACTGATCAGCCAGCCACTCCCGCAGACTCCGCCTCGTAACGTTGGTTGTATCGGACAATTGCAGCCTCCAGGTTGACGCCGTATCGAGCTTCGAACTTCGCCTTGCCCAGCGCCTCAATCGACGTGCGCGAGCCGTGGCCGATCATGTGATACTCCGGCGCCAGTGGAACCGTCCGCCTGTCGTTTTTGGGTTCGCCACACCGCCGTACGTGGTGAACCGTGGCGCGCCGTCCCGACACCATACACGCCTGCTTCGCCATCCATCCAAGGTAGGCAGTGTCCGTAACGCGCCCACGCCTTGCCGTTCCCCGCCGCGCCTTGACACGCTTGAGACCGAACACCGCCATCAGTGCATCCGCCGCGCCGTGCTCATTCGCCATGTCATCGATCCATTCCGCCAGGCCCCGGTATCACCACACCCATCTCCGCGCCGAGTCGCCGGCACTGCTCGATGTATTCGGTGAACTCAGCCGTATCCAGATCGGCCGTACTGCGGACCGTTGGCAGCTTCACCCAACTCGCCGCCGTATCGTGCTCATCTTGTGTGTGGGTTTGCAAAAAGCGCCATTTCAGCGCATCGTGCATTTCTTCCGTCTCGTAGCCGATGTGCTCGGCGAGCAACGGAATCACCACCGACCAGTAATACGCGTTCTGGCTAAGCGACCGTGCTTGCCGATGCTTGCTGAGCCGAAGGTCGATCTCCTTGCCTTCCAAACGCGCGATGAGAGCAGCGAAGTCTTCCTTCCGTTCCAGGCCGATCCTTCCGTTCTGGATCAACCCGCGGAATACCGGTGTAGGGTGCTTCGCCATAGCCGAAAATCACTTCCCCTGCTTTTTGGTGTGCGTTGCGGATTCCGAAGTCCACACAGAACACGTAACCGCGCTCCTGGAGGAATCGACACGCATCCGCAACGTCCGGCTCAACCTTCAAGCGGAGATGCGCGCAAACGGAATCAAAGTCCATTGCGCTCCGCCTCCAACTCGATAATCGCCGAACCCGCCGTCTCGATGGCGTTGCCCGTTACGAAATCCTTGCCGTACCGGAATCCCTGCGATTCCAGCATCCGGCAGGCGTCCGCCACGTCCTCTTTCACGCTGACACCGTATTTTCGGAGAGCTTCGTCAAAAGTCATCGTAAATACCGGCGCGGGGAGAATCGGATCTCTCCGACGCTCCCCGCTCATTGTTGCGATTTGGGATTCAACGCTGTGGCCTGTCATCTGGCCCGGCACAGCCTGCTATAGGTTGCTTGATCCGGATATTTAACGCTTCGATGTCAGGTCCCAAATCTCTACGTCATCGCGTTTTAAGAATTTCGCTGTGTTCAGGATTGTGCAGGCGGTGCAGATTCGAACTGCCATCCCACGCATACCAGCCGCGCAGAATTGATCCGTGACCCTTACCTCTGGCTAGGCTTGTTATCTCGCCCTGAACCGCTCATCGCCATTCGAGCATTTCCGCCAGCACACTTCGGTATGCGATCCGAAGAAACGAGCCGATAGTCCATCAGGACAACGGAGGCTAACCCGGCCGTGAGGGTTACTGTCCACCCTCAAAGTCTTGGCAGTCCAGGCCGCCCATCGCCTTTAGCGCCCCTTGGCGCATATGCGAGTCCCCGCAAAAACATCCGCTCGCTCGATGTTACAGGCGCTCGATGCCTGCATGTGGTTGCGAGTTTAAACGTCGTAGCTACCACCAATCCCCGACGCCTGCCGCATCCGAATCACCGTACTCAGATCCGGTCGCGGGTACCAATCCGCCAAGTCCTCACCGCCGTCGATCAGCTTAATCAGCCGATCCTCAACCGCGCTTGCCCGTTCGTAGAAGTGCGGATGTACCGTCCCGCCTTCACTGGAGATCGCACCGGTCTTGCGCGCCATCAGCTCACCGCCTGTGAGATGCGCGCTCTATTTAGCCTGGCGGACTCGTTATATCCGCCCTTATCCATGAGTTGCAGGAAAGCCGACGCGCATACCTGATTCAGCGATTCCAGAAACACGTCCCGCTCTGGCATATCTTCCGATTGCTTGCCGCCAAATAGCAGAGCGTCATAGATATCCGGCGGAGGACATTGAGAGTCAGCGGGACGCTCAAGATTAGGCGGCGCTTTATGCTCGTTCGGAGCCTGTGTAGGCACTAGCCCTTTGCCGCTTTTAGCCATCCCGCTTTTCCCTCTCGCCTGTACTAACGTTTGAGACCCACCAAAACCCGCCACCTTTTCTAAATTATTTTTCAGGTGACTTTCAGCATTAGCCAGCGCGCGCTCCACCGTTCGCAGTCCGATCCCCATCGTTTCAGCAGTTTCGACAGCCGTATATCCGTCCCAGTACATATGGAAAACTACGCGCCTCTGATGCGCTGTCAGATTCTGGAACTCATCCCAGAGTGTTTGGATAGAAGTCGTCATTACGCCCACCGCTCCGCGCGCTCACGGCTCCACTCTTCATGTCCCTGCCGGAGCGCATCAACGGCACTAAAGAAAAACGGGTCTTTCCACGTCTTTCGCGCGTCCATATCCGGAGAGTCGTCAATCGCGGTAAAGGTCTTATTCTCCCGGAGCTTCCGCCGTAAGAAATCCAGCATGGAATTACGCGCAATCCGCTTAACCAGCGATTCCGGCCCCTCAATGCCCGACAGAAACACAGCGACAACCCCCTCTTGCTGGAGGTCATCCACGTCAACATTGCCGGGCAGTCCACGCCGCCGCATCCCGCGCAGAATCCCATTGACAATGGCAGTTCGCTTGTCCAGACACACCTGTCCCACTGATGCTGTTTCCATGTTGTTTGTATTCCGGGGTTTAGTTAGCGCCCACTCGCGATACGCTCCCGATTTTTCCGAGCGCTTTCGTTGTATCCGCCTGCGTCCATGAGTTGCAGGAATGGTGCCGAAGCGTTGTACTCGATATCCCCCCAGAAGTTATCAAGCACCTCACGCGTAACCTTCCGCGCCTCCCGAACCCGCTTCTGCCAATCGATGGCCAGTGGGATATGCGCCGTCTCCCGGCTCACCAGTAACACCGGAAACGCATCAGGTGCTGGACTCTCCGACAGTGCCGGCTGTCCACGGAAGGCGTATCGCACGGTATCCCACGAAGCCGAAGTACGCTCCCTGCGATCCCTATCGATAGCCTGGATTACTGTCTCTGGAGATCTATGGATTCTCACAAACCCCTCCCCATGATGAATACAGGCCTTCCAGCGCATCTCCCCTGATCGCGCCGCGCCGCACGGCGCCGTGGAGTCTCCGGATCTATCCAGGTTGCGATTCGGCGTATCAGCCGCGCCGCCTCACTCCTCAAAATTATGACGCGGTTTAAACGCACCCGTCCCGTCGCTGTCGTTTCCATGATTTTCTCTTCTAGATGCTTCTTGTATTTAAGACACTACAATACATAGGATCAACCGCATGTTGACCTCGTTTGACTTGCTAGTTAACTTCAAGTCAACTACCGCAAGTATAGGTATCGACTAGCCAGTCTCGCCCTGAAAGATCCCTATTCGGAGTCGATTATCTCCGCGATCACGTCCCCGTGGCAGGCGGCCGGCTTACACCAGCAGCCGAGCACCTTCCCGCGGAGTTCCCGCCGAGCACGCGCCACCAACTCCGGTTGAGAGAGAAACCACTCCCGGAACCTGGCTATCGCCTCCGCCCGGTTCGCCACCTTGAACTTCGCCAGCGTTCCCGCCATGTGGCTGAAAGGATTCCCGTACGGAGACGGCCGCCCGATGTACACCTCGAACGCCTCTCGCCTGCGGTTTACTACGCGCGTCATCTCTCCGGCGCCCCGTAGAGTTCCATCGCCCGCACGGCGATTGCCGCCAGCTTGCGCACCACATCCAGCGCAGCATCGGAGCCGGGGATTCCACTCCAGGCGGCATCGGCCAGCCGCATGTAATGCCGGAGCATCGTCAGTAACTCGCCGAACTCATGCGCCCGGCGTAGTGCGGTAAACCGTCCCCCGCTGCCACTTTCCTGACATTCACGCTCGGCGTCGATGGCCGCATAGACGCTGGCACGCTCCAACCTCACACCGTTGAATACCCGCGTGACCTGGCCATTGCGGTAGCTGATTCCGTTTTCCTCCATGCACGCCACGGCCAAAGAGGCGAATTTACGCATCCCCCCGCGCGCTCCCTGGATGTATCCCAATTCGCACTCTTCACACAGCGTGGCCGATGAGATCATGGCCTGAAGGTAATAGTGCATGTACGTCAGGTAGGCGGCAACGTGGTGCCCATGGCCCGGCCACTTCCTGTCATGGTATTCCCTTTCCCCATCGATTCGTTTGTAGACTTGCTCCCTTGTCAAACTTCCACCTCCCATCGGATCTTGTCTTGCGTCGGATGACGATCCACCCGCTCCTAAAAGAAACGTCTCACCATCGTGGCGCTTCTACGCCGCATCCTCCGCACCTATCAAATCGAACAACGTCGGAGCGCTCACCTTCTGTTCCGCCGCCCGGCAGTATGCCACCGAATCGCTCCAATACCCCGCGTTCAACTCCACCGTGTATCCGCGCCGGCCCGCGAGCACCGCACAGTACGCCACCGTCCCGATCCCGCCGAACGGGTCCATCACCAGATCGCCAGGCGAGGAATACCGCTCAATCAAGCGCTCCACGATGTCCAGTTGGAGCGGACACACGTGCATCTCCCATCCCTTGCGCGCCTGCTGGCTATTCAGCGTCTTCATGCGGATAACGTCATCCCAGACGTTCGGCGCTCCGGGATTCGGCGGGTCCAATGCCATGAAACTGCTCGGCAGAATCCCGCGCATTTCCATCTGCTCGGCAATGTCCACGTGCTCGGCGAAGTCGTAGACCTTCTCCCGGCTGTAGCGGTGCCACGCCGCGCGGAGCTGATCCATCGGAATCCCGGCGATTTCCTCCGGCCGTAGAAACCGGTTCCCGTTCGAGCGCCAAAAGGAGTGCGCGTCAAGCTGCCATCGCGAGCGACTGTAGCCCGTCCCTGCGATCATCGGCGCCCCGGCGTCGAAAGGTATCGGCTCGCCGTCCGGACCCACACAGCGCGGCTTTTCGTGCGGCACGGGGCTATCCGCGTAAGCGTTCGCTCGGTCCGTTGGCAGCTTACGGAATAGGAGCACGTATTCCGGCGAACCCACGCCCATCTTGGTCCCGTCTTTGGAATTCTCGGTCCATCCCAGGCGGTAAGTTTGGTTGTTCTCTCGAACCACGTCCGTTACCACCGTGATGCGCCCGCAATACCGGAAGCCGTGCCGGCGGAGGTGTTCCACGCACTTATCGCTGAACGGGTTCACCGTGTACATCCCGTCGCCGCTCACCGTGCCGTAGACGATGCGATCCTTCGCGTGAACGCAGTACATCCGCCCCGGCGCCAGTACGCGCATCACCTCCGGCGTGAGGTACTCCATCTGTTCAAAGAATCCCTTGTCCCCGTCGTTATGGCCGAAGTCGTTGTACGATTCGGTGTACTCGTAATGGTCGCTGAAGGGCCACGATGTGACAACCAGGTCCGCCGATCCGTCCGCCATCCGCTGAAGTTCCAGCACGTTGTCATTGTTGGCGGCCGTGAACAGTTCGCCCTTCTCTTCCCGCCGTTCGATCCCAATCGAGCGGTGCATCTCCGTATTGGCCTTCGCTTGATTCAACCCGAACTCCTTGATAATCCCCGCCATCGTGGCGTGCAGTTCATCGTGTTGCTTCCACTTCGCCATCAGCGCATCGTGGACCGGATCTTCCGATTCCGTGTAGATCAGGTGGACATCCACCGGATGCACCTGGCCGAACCGCTGGGTCCGGTGAATCGACTGAATGAAATCGGCGAACTTGTACCCGAGCCCGAGGAAGATGTTCGAATAGCAGTGCTCCTGGAAGTTTGAGCCGGACCCGCTCAAGCTCGGCTTCGTGCCAAAGAGCTTCAATTCGCCCTCGGCGAACCGCTCGACAATAGCCTCCCTATGCTCGATGTCTTGGCTTCCCCAGATACACCGCACGCCCGGCAGCGCCTGTTCCACCGCCCGGCGCTCATCCTCCAGCTCGCACCAGATAATCCAACTCCGGTCCGGCGCCCCCTCGATGATCTCTTTGCACCGCCGGACGCGCGCCGTGAGGCTGTCCCTCTTCTCGCCGGCCGCCGCGCTCAGGCTCACCGCCGCGTTGCGCAGTAGCCGCCCCTGTCCCCAGGAATCGTAGCCGGCGGACGTGTGGTCAACCGGCAATCGGTGACGATGAATGTTCAGCGGCGGTAGGATGTACCCTTCATCGGAGTACCCCATGTCGGAAGGCTTCGTCAGGAACGTAGCCCAGGTGCTCACCCAGATCCAGAACTCCCGCTCCTTATGCGGATGCAATTGCAGGTTCCCCGCCTGCGAAGAGTCCCGCTTAAAGAACCGCGTCAAAGCCTGCCCGGTGTCCATCACGCCAAGGAACCCGGCGTAGTGAATCAGCTCTTTGTATCGGTTCGGCGAAGGCGTTGCCGTCGCCACGAACTTAAACTTCACCCTGTCGAACAACGGTAGGAACGTCTGGTAGGTCTTCGATCCGAAGGACCGTAGAACGGCCGCTTCATCGAGCGAGCAGATGTGGAAACGGTTAGGGTCAAGCGCGCCGTCACGGACCCTCTCGTAATTCGTCAGGAACAGTTCATTTCCCGCAGCGCGCAACCGCTCGTAGTCTTCATTGGTGGCGACGTACACCGGAGCCCGCCGAAATCCGCGCGCCACCTGCTCTTTTTTGAATTCCCGGCGGACGCCGAGCGGACACACGATCAGCGCGGAGTTTCCCGGAAACACGTCCAGCAGCGATTCGCACACCTGAAGTTGAATCGAGGTCTTATGCAGACCAAAGCTCGCGAAGCAAGCCCGCGCGCCACCGCGAATCATCCAAGCCGCGATATCGCGAGCGTGCGGCTTGAGGTCCGGATTCAACGTCACCGGTCCGTCGTATCCTCGTTCGACAGCGATGACCGACTTCGATTCCAGGAATTCGCGGTAGCTCTTCATCACTCGCCTTGGTCCAGGAGTGGAGTCTCCGGATCGGCGGCCACCAGGTAGATTCGACCGTCCGTGGTCTCCGACCGTTCTCGCCGGATGGCCGCATGTAGGTTTGGATATTCCTCCGGGTTCGTGAATACATCGAACCCCGCCGCGCGGTACTGTCTGATCCAGCTCCGGCCATCCCGGAAGATCACCGAATCCGACTCCGGAAACGTGGCCCCGTTGCGATAAATGCCGTTTTCATCGCGCGTCCATCCATGGATGGAGTATGCGTGCGCCTTCCGGACCTGGACAGGCGTCCCGTTCCACCAGCGCTTGATTCTGGCGATCCCGAGCAGAATGGTTTTATTGACGCGTCGCATTTTCCCTCCGTGCTTCGTCGGCCGTGGCGAACGGACCCGACCACCTGTAGCCGTCCCACTTCCACCACTGCCCATCACTCCGTTTCGTTACTTCCGGTCCCGGTTGTCCCACCTCTTCGCTCCTTTTTCATTGCGGAGCCAGGCTGTCCCGGCCCCGCGCTGTTTCGTCGGTACATCCCCCGCCACTTCCAGCAGTCCAGCGGGCTTTCGCCGTCAACCATCCGCTACATCTGCCGGCGTTCCCCGCGCATAGCCCACCTCCTCAAACCTGAGCCGCCTCCGCTTCCATCGGCTTCGAGTTGCATGGACAGATTGGCGTTCCTCGCTCATCGATCCACTTGCGCGTAGTGCGCAGCGTGTACCCACATCCCGGACACGACACCTTCACCAGCCGGGTAGTCTGCTTTTTGATTCCCCCCATCAGAGGCTCAAGCTGGCCGTGCGGATAATCCCCCGGCAATAGCAGTTGAAGTCTGCCCTTCAGGTCCGGAGTCGCCGGAGTGCTTTTCCAGGGAGCCGTGAAACCGAGCTTCTTTGCCGTCTCCACGAATGCGCCCTTATGCCCGCACTCCGTCCCCACCGCCGCGTGGATCATCTCGTGGAGCAACGTCTCCGCGACCTGTCCGCCGTCTCCCAGAAACGGACTGATGAAGATCTCCGTCGCATGGTCCGCGCTACACTTCGGACTCCAGCACTGCCCGATGGTCCGCTTCTTGAGCGACAATCCCGAGCGCGACGGCCATCCTACGCTCACCCGTACCAGGTCCGGCACTGTGGCGCCCACGGCATCGAACAACGGCCGTAGACTCTCCGCCAACGTGTTGAGCCACTCCTCCCGTGTCACGCCGCCACCGCCGCTCTTGTGAGTCCGAACTGCGCACGTACCAGAGCCTCAGCCGGCGGAGGCGATACGGAGTTCCCGCACATCCGTACCTGTGCCGTCTTCGTGAGCTTCACTTCGGAGCCGGTTTGCGGATCGCGCCCGCGCTCGATCACGGCACTTCGGGCTTTATGGTTTTCGGTGTTCATTGGGAAAAGGGTTTTGCGTGCCAGGCGTTTGGTTATTTCACCGGCACGATTGAAGTATAGGCAGCGAGCCACAAGACCCGCCCTGAAAGATCCAGCCGCCCCAAAATTTATGTAAAATGAGGATGGGAAGATCCGAAAAGGACAGGCCCATGGATAACGTGAACCACGTCGATGAGGAGTTGCTTGAGCGCTACTCGTTAGGTAGGATCGGAGAGGATGAAGCGGCTCCCGTGGAGGAACACCTGCGCTCATCTGCGAGGAGTGCATGGATCTCTTGGAAGGTTTAAACGTCTATCACAGAGCAATGCGCGCCGCGCTGAAGCTCTCGTGTAAAAGTGTTGTAAGAGTGTCCTCCTTTACATGAGATTCTGGATATTGTGAAGCTTGCAGAGTCAGCAAGTTACTGACTTTTCAAGAATCGAGTTTATTGTGGTTCGAATCCATGCCGGGGAGCCATCCATTTTGGCTATAAACTTGCTTCCCTGTCCGGCTTGACAGCAGCCCTTAGCGGCACGTCCGTTATCCCAAACAATTCAAAGGTATTTGCGGGAGCCAACCTCTCCGGTTGGAGAGGCGGCTTCGCGGGGGTGCGCGCTCAACCCCCAGGGTTCAGCCCGCCCCCCGAGTTTTCGCTTGCGAACTCTCCGGTTTCTCCGCTTGACAGGTTGCGTTTGTTGACGGCCCCGTCCAACGCGGGGGGCCAAGCTCAAACGACTTTCAAACCACCTTCAATCCTGATATCCGGTGCCCCGAACGGCTGAAAGAGCAGCACGCGCACGTCGGACAATTCGGAGAACGAGTTCTCGATCATCGGCCGGACGTCGCGCCAATTCAGTCCACCAAGTCCGCATCCAAGCGGCGGTAGGGCAACCGAGCGGATTCCCAGTCGGTGGACATTGTCGATAAGCGCTTTCAGCCCGGACTGAATATCCTCGATTCGCGACCTGTCGCGCCAGTGCCGCTTGGTCGGGAAGTTGATGATGTATCGGGGCTTGATGAGCTCGCCATTGTCGAAGGTGAACATGCTTCCCGGCACAACCTCACGCGCCCGGCACGCGGTCTCATAAGCCTTGAAGTTCGCCGGAAACGCTTGCTTGAACTGAAGCGCCAAGCCTCTTCCCATAACGCCGACGCAGTTCACGGTGTTCACCAGTGCTTCGGCGTGGGCTTCCAGAATGTTGCCATGCGCGATTTCAATCATGATGCCACTCCCTGCAGTAATACCATTCTCGACGCTTTTCGCTCGCGTCCGCTCTCACGTGACGCCGCAATCTGCGCCGTGCGCGATAATCGCTGTCATGGAGTCGAGTTTCAACCGGCGCGCGGACAAGTTGATTGTTGACGGCTGTCATGCCGACGCGCGGGCGCTGCTGGAAGCGGCGATCCATGACATGCCCACCGGCTGGACTCCCAGGCGGGAGGATGACCGGTCTCTGACCATCGCCTTTTGGAACCAGGAGGAGTTCCTCGCCCACAGCCACCGTGAGATTGAGTTGAAGCGATTGACCAAGTCGATCTTCTGGGTGGACGGTTCGTACTCCAGGGCCTGGTATCAACTGGCCGTCGTGGCGAGCAAGGATGGGCGGTTTGAGAATGCGCTCTTCTGCATCGATTGCGGCGTCGAACTCGAGCCGGACCATCCCGAGTTGTGGAATGAGAAGGGGTATTTGCTGGGCCGGCTGAAACGGCACCAGGAGGCGTTCGACTGCTACGTCCGTGCGGCCTCTGTTCGGGACTGGGCGCCGCCGTCACAGATCGCCCGAGCACTGCGCGGCCAGGGCGTCCAGCTTGTCGACCTTGACCGCCTGGACGAAGCGGAGGACGCGTTACGCCGGTCGCTGGAGTTGGAGCCGGACAGCGAGACCGCCCACAATGAACTCGGCTACATCGAGGATCTGCGGCGAAAGCGGGCGGCGGAAAAGGAAGAGATCCCCTGGTTTCTCCACTCGTTCGTGAATCCTCCCACCGATCCCCTGACAACCCGGCTGCTGGCGTTGGTCGAGGATCTGCCATCGATACCGGGACCCAAGACTGTGGGGTCGGAAAACTACTCCCGAATCTTCGATGCATTCATGAAACGCGGCTGGGCTGGCTTCGAAGAAGAGTTTGACCGTATCGTTCCGCGCGACCGTGCGGACTATGCAGACGTCAAACGCGACATGTTGTGCGAGCCCATTTTCAGCGTGAAAGCCCACAGGAATATGGCCGACGCGGTGCTCGGCAGGAAGACGGTGGACGAAATGTTCGACGAAATGGCCAGGCAGGAAGAGCAAAAGCCCCAGTAGTGGGCCAGCCGACGCGATCATCGGCGGGGGTCACCGAGGTGGCAGGGTCCCCTGAAGCCATAGTGTCCCGGAAATCTCATCTCCTGGCACTGGCGCAGCAGCGTCCGGCATGCCCTCGCGCGTAGCATAGATGTCGATGTCGACGTTTTGGCGGCCGTCGTGGACGCGCATCACCGTACCTCGAAACTTCCAGACCGGGATCGCGTCAATCTCAGATTCCTCGACGCCATTCACCGGCGCGCAGAACTGATAATCATCCGGCAGCGGAAACGAATCCGGCTGCTGGATGTAAGCTACTCCGAACGCTTGCTCGTCGCCGAAAGTGCTGCTTGTCGGTTCGGGGCCGTGTTTACGCGCCGACAACAGGACGGCCGCCCCGGCCATCGGCACATCGCCAACTGCGGATTGCAGTGTGGTCCCGACTGGCACAATCCTCAGGGAATAGGCAATGCCTGCCAGTTCCACGTCAACGATTGCTCCGGGGCGATATCGATCACGGTTCAGGCAGTAGAGCGGATCGAAAAAGGTCACCGCCGCATCACCCAGTACTCCCGAGATCCGCGCTTCCAGCCCACAGCTCACCTCGTGAACGGAGTCGATGCGCACCTTGTGTATGCATCCTGAACCAGCCGACGGGAACGAAGTGTGCAGGTATGCTCGTTCACCCCGCTGCCCCCGAACAACGACGAACGTCGCACGGAGACCGGCCGTCGGCCACGCGATGACGCTCACCGTGGCGCCCGCATCCCCGCCGGGAACCGGCAACGACGGGTATTCCCGTTGTCCCACGACGGGTCCCCGAGACACCCATCCTAGGGCGTGCCCTATGCCGTTCTCCAGATCTGGAAAAATGCAGCGCCAGTGATCGCCATGGCCCATAGAGTAAACCGCAGAATACCACCGTCCAGTCACCCAAACCGGGGCCGCGTCTGCCAGCACTCGGTAAGCTGGTCACCACGTCGCAGCGGCTCCAAGGCGGCCTGCCCTTCTGGGGCCGCGCCATTCTCAACGAGGATGAGATTCGTGACCAACGCGGTGCACTGGATAAGACCAAGGCCCTTCTTGAAGGCTTTCCGATCGCGCTCCGGATGCAATCGCATCAGAGGTTCGACAGTTCGACAACGTTCAGGGCGCATCGTCGCCCACTCGGAAGTTGGCCCCAAACACTCCCTGGAATGCAGCCACATTCCCAGGGATGCACTTCATAGCGCGAAATCGTTCCTATCCTGATCCCTATGTTTTGGCTACACCGCAACCCCTGCCCTCCACAGCAGATACCCGATGGCTTGCTTGATGTAGTTCCACCGATCGTGGATGGTGTCGCCGCCGCGATCCTTGCGCGGCGAGCCGTAGACGCTGAGGCCGCGGAATTGCAGCATTTCCTTCACCCGGTAGATGTGATACCCGTCGCTCACCACGATTACCGAATGCAGACCCATGCGGCGCATGATCTCGCCGGCCATGGCGGTGGATTCCACCGTGCTTTCGGCTTCGTTTTCGAGCACTATCGCTTCCGGCGGCACGCCGTGGCCGATCAGGTAGGAGCGGCCCACGCCGCCTTCCGTATAGACCGGATCGCCGCCCGAACCCCCGGTGGTCATGATCCGCGGGGCCATTTTTCGATGGTAGAGTTCGAGCCCGTGATCGAGACGGGCCTTCAGCACTTGTGAGGGCCGCCCGCGATATTCGGCGGCGCCCAGCACCAGGATCACGTCGGCGGGCTGCGCCTCATCCCGCGTGGATTGCCGTTCGATTCGCACCGACACGTACGCAATCGAGACGGCAGCCGCAATCGCTGCGGCGAGGACGGCGGCCGATACGGCACGTTTCATCTGCGTTATTCTGATCGTTCAGAACTCATTGTAATCGCATGGCTACACCGGAAAGGATCACAAGCGCGGCCAATCCGCTGTTGCAAGACGTGCGCCGGGCGATGGCCCGCGGCGGCCTGACCGCGCAGGGGTGGTGTGTGGCGGAAACCTTCCACCTGCTGGAAGAAGCGTTGCGCAGCGATTGCGAAGTGAAAGTGGTGCTGGCGGCCGAATCGGTGCGGTCCGCCGCGGAGGCGCAGGTGGGGCGCCGGGCGGGCGTCCAAGTGGTGGCGGTCCCCGACGCGGTGATGCAGAAGGTCTCCACCACCCGAACCAGCCAGGGTGTGGTGACGCTGGTGCGCCCGCCAGAGTGGACGTTCGAGCAGTTGTTCCGCGGCCGCGCCCTGGTGGTGGCGCTCGATGGCATGCAGGATCCCGGTAACGCGGGCGCCATCCTGCGCGCCGCCGAAGCCTTCGGAGCCACCGGCGCCATTTTTCTCAAAGGCAGCGTCAGCCCTTACAATCCCAAAACCCTGCGTGCCTCGGCCGGCTCCCTGTTTCGCGTCCCGTTTGTGCACGGCATGGACGCGGCAGGGGTACTGGCCGCCTTCGAGCAGAACAGCTCGCATCGGGAGAAGCCGCGTTTGTACGCAGCCGTGCCGGCGCGCGAGGGAAAAGCGGTGCGTGCGCCGGCCGAGGTTGATTTCACGGCGAACTGCGCGCTGATCATCGGCAACGAAGCCCGCGGCGTCGGCCCCGAACTTCGGTCGGCCGCGCTCCAGGTCTCGATTCCCACCGCCGGGGTGGAGTCCCTCAACGCCGCCGTAGCCGCCGGCATTCTGCTCTACGAGGCACAGCGGCAGAGGACGGCAAGGTGAGCCTGTTCGACGCGCCCGGTTTCGATACGACCGAGCCGACGCCGCCCGATGGCAAGCGGCCGCTGGCCGAGCGCATGCGTCCCACGCGCCTGGAAGATTTCATCGGGCAGGAACACATCCTCGGCCCCGGCAAACCGTTGCGCCGCCAGATCGAGCGCGACGAGCTTACCTCCATCATCCTGTGGGGACCGCCCGGCGTCGGCAAGACGACGCTGGCCAGTTTGATCGCGCGAGTCACAAAGTGCGAGTTCATCCGGTTCAGCGCGGTGCTCAGCGGCATCAAGGAAATCAAAGCGGTGATGGCCGACGCCGAGCGTCTGCGCCGTCTAGGCAGCCGCACCATCCTGTTCATCGATGAAATCCACCGCTTCAACAAAGCCCAGCAGGACGCGTTCCTGCCGTACGTGGAGCGCGGCGACATCATCCTGATCGGCGCCACCACGGAGAACCCGTCGTTTGAAGTCATCTCGGCGCTGCTCTCGCGCTCGCGCGTCTACGCGCTGCGCGGGCTCACCGTGCCGGAGCTGGTCACGCTGCTCGGCCGCGCGCTGCCCCTGGTAGGCAAGGAATCCTCCGGCGAGCTACTGGAACAGATCGGCATCTATTGCAATGGCGACGCGCGCCAGGCTTATAACACGCTGGAAGCGGCGGCGGCCGCGTCGCCCGGGCCGGAGCTGACCGCGACCGCCGTGCAGGACGCCATGCAGCGCAAAGTGCTGCTATACGACAAGGGCGGAGAAGAGCACTTCAACGTGATCTCCGCGTTGCACAAGTCGGTCCGTTCCAGCGACGTGGACGCCGCCATCTACTGGCTCACCCGCATGCTGGAAGCCGGCGAGGACCGCCTCTACATCGCGCGGCGCCTCATCCGCATGGCCATCGAAGACATCAGCCTGGCCGATCCACGCGCGCTCGAACAGGCCGTGGCCGCCATGCAAGCCGTGCATTTCCTGGGGATTCCGGAAGGCGACCTGGCCCTCATACAGGCCGCGATTTACTTATGCGTGGCGCCCAAATCCGACGCTGCCTACCGCGCCAGCGGAGCCGTGCGCGAAGACGTGCAGAACACCAGCGCCGAGCCCGTCCCCATGAATTTGCGCAACGCCGTCACGCGCTCCATGAAGGAATGGGGATACGGCGAAGGCTACCAGCACGCCCACCAGTTCGACGATGCCATAGTCGGCATGGAATGCCTGCCGCCGTCGCTGGCCGGCCGCCAGTATTACTTCCCCACGGACCGGGGCCTGGAAAAACGCATCGCCGAGCGCCTCGAAGAAATCCGCCGCCGGAAGCAGCAGATCACTTCTTCGGATTCAGCTTCAGATTGATCACCGCATCTTTCCGGCTGTCGAAGACGGAAAGCGTCTTGGTGGAGCTGCCGACGCCTTCGAACGAGGCCGTCAGCTCGTAATCGACGTCCGGGCTCAACCCGTTGAAGTAGTAGTGCCCGTGTTCCTGCGTGTAGAAGGAACGCACCTGTTTGGTCTTGGTGTCCTTGAGCTGCACCACGGCGCCCACCACCTCCTTGTCGTCGGCGGAGGTCACTTCGCCCGCCACGCTGCGCGTGGCCGGCCCCTTTTTCTTCTGTGCCAGGCCGGCCGGAGCGGACGCCAGGAGGACCGCCAGCAGAACCACCCACACTCTGTTCATATCATCCTGCTTTCCACCGGCGCGATTGACACGCGCCGTTCGGCGACGCGCGCCGCGGCTATTTCCAGTCCGCGTCGGACTCTTCTTCTTCGTCGTCCAGGAAGCCTTCTTCGTCCTCGTCGTCTTCCTCCAGCTCCTCGGCTGATTCCATCTCCAAAGGACTGGTGCTGACCACTCGCAGGTCGGCCCCGCACTCGTCACAACTGACGGTATCGCCTTCGTCGACGTCTTCTTCTTCCACATCGATTGCGCCCTTACATACCGGACATGTGACCATCGACAATTCCTCCCGAGATAATACTGTTATACGATAACTTGCGCGTTTTGCAACCTCGTTTTGCGGATCCTATTGGCCAGCCTGTTTGGCCAGGCGCCGGCGCGTGGTGGCCGGAACAATTCCCTTCATCCGCAGGCACAGAAACAGGTGCGCGCGGTGCGTCATTTCGTGCTCTTTGATCATCTGCACCATTTCCAGCCGGGTGACGCGCTGCCCGTCGAACCGGGTGATGTAGTGGTCCCAGAATGCGGCCGGCTGGGCGGCGAGCGCCGCGGTGCGCTGGTCCACCGACTCGCGCAGGGCCGCCGCCAGTTCGGGCGCGCCGCCATTCGCGGCCGGTTTCCGCTGATGCGGTTTCAATTTCTCGCGAAAATCAGGAGTCGCGAAGTTATCGTCGCCGGCCAGCAGCAGGCCCGCCAGCCCGTCGCTCGAGTCCAGAATGTGCCGGGCGGCTTCGCCAAAAGTCATGGTATCGGGCGCCGGCCGGAAATCGAAATCCGCGGCCGGAAAATCGTCTACTGCGTTGGCGGTATCCTGCCGGACCGCCTTCCAGGAATCGAGGACGTATTCCACTCTGATCATGTCCACATTGTACCCGCAAGCGGGGGGAGAACGGAGACAGCGCCAGGCCAGCCGGGTAGTGCGCTAGACCTGGCGTGCTTGAGCGTGAATCCTGATATCCTAAGGCGGTTCCACGGACAACGATGCCGCTGCTTAATGGTGCCCATGCCCTGATTCGCGCCAACCTCGGACACTTCCAACCGAACGTCAAGACCCGTGTTCGAGGCGTAGTAATAGGTACGTTAACGGATGTCCAACTTGGCGCCATAAACGGAAGCAGAAAAGCAGCAGGGCTGCCTCCCGTCACCGCGGAGGTGCTTTTCTTCGGTTGGCATGTTTACAAGAGTCGCATTATCGGAGACGGCTATCGGATCGCCGATGTTATTGATCAAATCGAAAGCGCGATGAAGAGCGAGTCGGTTGTGCTTGATCCAGAACATATGACAGCAATGGAAAACCCCACCGCTAGAGCAGACGCTTACGGGAATCTGGTTAAGGACAGGGCTGTGTTTGAATGTACGGCACACCACCCACGCCCTGAACTCTTTTCTGTCATGCCCAAGGGCGACACAATCAGGCCCACCAAAAAGAAAGAGGCCATCCTTCCGGGTAGCCTCTTTCCAAGATCAAGCAACTCGCCTGGGTAACACCTTCATCCAGCTGCACCAGTTGCTCTGTTAATAGTATGCACCTAGCGTACCGCACAAGTCAACAATATAAAGAACCTACCCCAACCGTTGAATTCTGTTGTGTTCGCGGGCGCTGATGGGCAACTCTCAGCCCCTTGCCGCGTTTCAAGGGAGCGGCAACTTCCCAGCACCCCGGATTTGACGTACTACCCCATCCTGGCCGCCGGTAGTGTCTGAAATTTCGGACACTACCTAGCCGCCGCCGTCCAATCGGTATAATGAGAATATACATGCACCAGAAGAGAAGTGAGCGCTTTGTAGACCTTAATCCGCAGGAAACCGAGGAGTGGCTGGATTCCCTGGACCAGGTGATCGACGAGGCCGGGCCGGACCGCGCCCGTTTCCTGCTGGAGCGCCTTGCCGAACAGGCCCGCGACAGCGGCGCCGAACTCCCCATTCACCTGAACACTCCGTACGTCAATTCCATTCGCGCGGAAGACGAAATACCCTACCCCGGCGACCGCGCCATGGAGCGGCGCATCAAGAGCGTCATCCGCTGGAATGCCATGGCCATGGTGGTCCGCCAGAACAAGTACGACCACGGCATCGGCGGCCACATTTCCACCTACGCCTCGCTGGCCACCCTGCTGGAAGTGGGCTTCAACCATTTTTTCCACGCGCAGTATGGCGACCAGCCGGGCGATCTCATTTATTTCCAGGGTCACGCTTCGCCGGGCGTCTACGGGCGCGCCTTCCTGGAAGGCCGCCTCACTGAAGGCCACTTGAAGAATTTCCGCCACGAGCTGCGCGCGGAGCCCGGCCTTTCTTCCTACCCGCACCCCTGGCTGATGCCCGATTTCTGGCGATTTCCGACGGTGTCGATGGGCCTCGGCCCCATCAACGCGATCTACCAGGCGCGCTTCATGCGCTACCTCGAGAACCGCGGCCTGATCGAGCCCACGCCGCGGAAAGTCTGGGCCTTCCTGGGCGACGGCGAAATGGACGAGCCCGAATCCATGGGCTCTCTCACCCTGGCCTCGCGCGAAAAACTCGATAACCTGATCTTCGTCATCAACTGCAACCTGCAGCGACTCGACGGACCCGTCCGCGGCAACGGCAAGATGATTCAGGAACTGGAAGCCGCCTTCCGCGGCGCCGGCTGGAACGTCATCAAGACCATCTGGGGCGAGGACTGGGACGAGCTTCTGCGGCGCGACACCACCGGCCTGCTCGAAAAGCGCATGGGCGAAGCGGTGGACGGCGAGTTTCAGACCTACATCACGCGCGACGGCGCTTACATTCGCAAGAATTTTTTCGGCAAGTATCCGGAACTGCTCGACCTGGTCGCGCACCTCAGCGATGAAGCCCTGGTCAAGCTGCGCCGCGGCGGCCACGACCCGCAAAAGGTCTACAACGCCTACCATGCGGCCGTCTCCACCAAGGACAAGCCCACGGTCATTCTGGCTCATACCATCAAGGGCTACGGCCTGGGCGAAGCCGGCGAGGGACGCAACATCACCCACCAGCAGAAGAAGCTCAACGAGAAAGAAATCCTGCACTTCCGCTCGCGTTTCGAGATTCCCATTCCGGAAGAGGACGCGCTCAACGCTTCCTTCTACCGGCCGCCCGCGGACAGCCCGGAGATGAGCTACCTGCATGAGCGGCGCCGCATACTGGGCGGCTACATACCGACGCGCACGACGCCGGCCGGCAAGTTGCACGCCCCGCCGCTCGATTACCTCAAGGAATCGCTGGAAGGTTCGGCCGGCCGCGAAGTCTCGAGCACCATGGCCTTCGTCCGCGTGCTCACCCTGCTGATGAAGCATGCGGAGCTCGGCAAGCGCGTGGCGCCCATCATCCCCGACGAGGCCCGCACCTTCGGCATGGAGTCGCTGTTCCGCCAGTTCGGCATCTACGCCAGCCAGGGCCAACTCTACAAACCGCACGATGCGGAAATGTTCCTCTACTACAAGGAATCGAAGGACGGCCAGATTCTGGAGGAAGGCATCACCGAGGCCGGCTCCATGGCGTCGTTCTCGGCGGCCGGCACGGCGCACGTCAATTACGGGCTGGAGATGATTCCCTTCTTCATCTACTATTCGATGTTCGGCTTCCAGCGGGTGGGCGACATGATCTGGGCTTTCGGCGACGCCCGCGGCAAGGGCTTCCTGTGCGGCGGCACGGCCGGGCGCACTACGCTCGCCGGCGAAGGCTTGCAGCACCAGGACGGACACAGCATCGTGCTCGCCAGCACGGTGCCCACCTGCGCCGCCTACGACCCGGCCTTCGCCTACGAAATCGCCATCATCGTGCGCGACGGCATCCGCCGCATGTTTGAGGAACAGGAGGACCGCTTCTACTACCTCACGCTCTACAACGAAAACTACCCCATGCCGCCCATGCCGGAAGGGCTCGATCCCGAAGACGTCATCCGCGGCATGTATCGCTACCGCATGGCCCCGGGCGGCAAGGCCCAGGTACAACTTTTCGGCAGCGGCCCCATCTTGAACGAAGCCCTGCGCGCGCAGGAGATTCTGGCCGACCGCTACGGCGTCGCGGCGGATGTGTGGAGCGTCACCAGCTATAACGAATTGCGGCGCGAAGCTCTCCGCGCGACGCGATGGAACCGCCTGCACCCCGATCAACCGGCGCAGGTCCCCCAAATTGTCCAGGCGCTCAGCGGCGCCGAAGGCCCCATCATCGCGGCCACCGATTACATGAAGGTGGTGGCCGATCAAGTGGCGCCCTGGCTATCGGGCCGCCTGGAAACGCTCGGCACCGACGGATTCGGCCGCAGCGACAACCGCGAGTACCTGCGCAAGCATTTCGAAGTCAACGCCGAATCGATCGCCTGCGCCGCCCTTTCGCGCCTGGCGCGGGACGGCAAGTTCGACACGCGCAAAGCGGTCGCGGCTTTGGAGGAGCTGGGGGTGGACCCGGAAAAGACGGACTCGGCCAGGGCATAGGGGACGAGCCTCTTACGCCCCGCTCCGGGGCTCTGTCTTACCACACCGCGATTCCACACGGCTTACGCCGTGGGCTACTATCTTTCGCCCTGCCGGGCTCGAAGTTCCACTGCGCCACGCGTCGGTTAGCCCGTCACCACCATCTTGCCCACGCCGTCGGCGTACCGTTCCGCAATGTCGAAGGCGTCGGCGATGCGGTCGAGCGGCCGCGTGTGCGTCACCAGCGGCGCGAACCACGCCGCGCGTTCGGCCAGCAGCTCCACGGCGGCTTCGGTTTCGCCGTTGGAGCGCCGCACGTTGAAAATCGCCAGTTCCTTGCGCCGCATCGGCGATACTTCGAAGGGCACCAGCGCATCGGAATGAATGCCGGTCAGCACCACGCGTCCGGCAAATCGCACCGCGCGAATAGCCTGGTTGGTGGTCTGCTGCTTGGCCGCGCAATCGATCGCGCAATCCACGCCGCGCCCGCCGGTTTCCGAATTCAGCTCGCGGGAGACATCCATCTCTGCCGGGTCGATAGCGGCGTCTGCGCCCATCTGCCGCGCCATCTCGCGGCGGTGCGCCACGGGTTCCACCGCCCAGATCCGGCCGGCGCCGGCCACCTTGAGGCAGGCGATGGTCAGCAGCCCGATGGGGCCGGCGCCGAACACCGCCGCCGTTTCTCCCGGCCCGACGGCGGCGAACTGCATCGAGTGCATGGCCACCGCCAGCGGTTCCGCCAGCGACGCCAGCTCCATCGAGAGGCCCGCCGGAATAGGCAGCAGGTTCGTGGCCGGCAGGTTGACCAGCTCGCGGAAGAATCCCGGGTGGCCCGGATGGCTGAGGAACCGGATGTTCGCGCAGACATTGTGATGCCCCGTGCGGCAGGCTTCGCAGTGATAGCAGTAGAGCGCCGGTTCGAGCGCGGCGCGATCTCCCGGCGCCCAACCCATGGCCCCCGCGCCGGTCTTGACCACCGTCCCGGCCGGTTCGTGGCCCAGCACCATGGGGTATTGGCATGGAGTGTCGCCCACGGCACCTTCGCCGTAGGCGTGCAGATCGGAACCGCAGATTCCGGTGGCGTCCACGCGCACCTGAATCTCTCCGGGGGCGGGATCTTCGGCGGCCTGCTCCAGCAGGCGAAATGTGCGCGGCGCGGCAAGCGAAGCAACAAGCATCCTGGCCCCATTGTAAAATAGCCATAGATGCTCAATTTCCGCGAGTTCGAGGCCGGCCCCGATCCGTTCGGCCGAAAATTTCAGGTCATGTTCAAATGGCTGCAAACCGCCATCTCGATTCGTCACGCCGACACCGTGGACGTGAAGTTTATCCTCCAGGACGAAAGCGGCGCCCGCACCGAGAAGACCATGGCGCTTCCGCACGCCTTGCTGGTGGAGTTGAGCCGCTCGACCGGCCGCAAAATGGACGATGCCTGGTGCGCCCGCATGGCGGAACTGCACCTGCTGCGGCTGGTGGAGACCGGCGAGGACATGGAAAAGGATCTCGTCACGCTCACCGCGGCCGAGCTCAAAGAACACGCCGCCGAAATCGCGCGCCAGGAACAAGCCAAGAGCCCCGCGAACTGAGGGCCGTGATGGAACAGCATTGCCATTCGTGGGGCAGCCAATGGTGGCTGCGAGCCTGCGTTCCAGCCGGCATTGGCGCCGGCAAGAATGCCGGCGTTGCAGGCTGGAAAGCCTGCTCCACATGACGAGCGCTACGCTCTTCCATTTCCGGGACCGCACCCATCAATCGCAAGTGGCGGCCATCTTGCGACGCCTTCCGCCGGTTGAAGGAGCGCCGCTCGAGATCGAAAGCGCGCGCGGCCTGCACAGCCGCGGCCAGGCGGTTCACGCCGGCTCGTGGCTGCGCGAGCGCCGCATGGTTTTCGATTGCACCCGCTCCGAGTTTCCCCGCATCTTCGTGCATGAGCTGTTCCATTTTGTCTGGCTGCGCGCCGGGAATCCCGCCCGCTTTCGGTGGGAAGCGCTGCTGGACCGCGAATTCGAAGCCGGCGCCGGCGGCGAACTAGGCTGGTCCGCCGAGTGGAGAAAGCGGGCCATCGCCGCCCGCGACCACCAGTCCCGCAGCCGGCGGTGGCGCGAGTATTGTTGCGAAAGTTTCTGCGACACGGCGGCCTGGCTGTACTCCGGCGCAGCCCGTCACCCCGAGTTCACTCTGGCCGCCCGGTTTCGCGCCGCCCGCCGCGCCTGGTTTCACCAAACCTTTGCAAACGGGCGTTTGCCGCTATAATTGGATCAGGAATCGATCTGTGCCCGTACCGCGTTACTTCGTCGCCGCCCTTGCCGTCACCGCGCTGCTGGCGTTCTTGCTGCACGACCACTCTTCCAGCTCTGCGAAGGCCGCGAGCGTGAAGCCCGATAAGGACCGACGCGAGGCCCCCAATTTCGCCCTCAAGGATGCCGATGGCAAGACCGTGCACCTCTCCGATTACAAAGGCAAAGTGGTGCTGCTGGATTTTTGGGCCACCTGGTGCGGCCCCTGCCGCATCGAGATCCCGTGGTTCATGGAGATGGAGCGCCAGAATAAGGACAAGGGTTTCGAAGTGCTCGGCGTGGCCATGGACGACGAGGGCTGGGAAGCCGTCAAGCCGTTTCTCACGGAATTGAAAGTCAATTACCGGGTGGTGATCGGCAACGACGAGACCGCCCGCGAGTACGGCGGCGTGGACGCGCTGCCCACCACCTTCCTGATCGATCGGGAGGGAAAAGTCGCCGCGATCCACGTTGGGCTCGACGCGACCAGGAAGGATTACGAAGATGCTGTTCAGGAACTCTTGCGGCCGCCTGCCGGCGCTAGCAGCACTGCTTTGCCTGCCGGCCCTTTGGCCGCAGTCTCCCGCTAACGAGCGCCTCACCGTGGGACCACCCCAAAAGGTTGCCGGCAAGCGCAGTGAGACGGTCTACACCAAGATCCCGATTTCCATCCTGGCCGGCTACCACGTGAACAGCAACACGCCCAGCGAAGACTATCTGATTCCGCTTTCGCTGACGTGGTCCGCGCTCGGCTCGCTCGAAGGCGGCAAGGTCACCTACCCGAAGCCCACGATCGAGAAGTACGAGTTCGCCGAGAAGCCGCTCTCGGTCTACACCGGGAATTTCGAGTTGGCCGTCAGCTTCAAGGTGGCAGCCACCGCCGCGGCGGGCCCCGGCGTGGCCGTCGGCAAGCTGCGTTATCAGGCCTGCAACGACAGGTCCTGCTTCCAGCCGAAGACCGTCGACGTGTCGGTGCCTTACTCGGTGCAATAACGAGCACCCCGGAAGGGGACCGCACGATCATAAACGATTCTCAGACCTCCAACCACAAATGGCCATTGCCATCGCCTATCGGCGGGATCAGAATCTCACGAACCGCCTGAATCCTTGCCAAGACTGGCAGGACTCTTCAGGGGTGTGTTATCCGGTCTGCATCGGGTATGCAGACGAAGTTCTTCCCAGAAGGGACAACGGTTTCGAGGGGCAAGCAATTCCCAATGATCCCTGTCGAGGAAATCAGGTTTGGCGTCCCCAGGGGGATTCGAACCCCCGTTACCGCCGTGAAAGGGCGATGTCCTAGGCCGGGCTAGACGATGGGGACTTTCTGGCCAAAGGAAAGGTGAACGCTTCTACTGTAACGATGCGAGTGCCTCAGCGTCAACTTCAGGGGCTGTCATGAAGCAACATTGTTGGCGGCGCAACTCTGCAAGATGCGGCGCCAGAGTGACTTCTCAGAAGCGGTTTTCGCGTTTTTTCACGCGGGCGATGTCGGCGGGGGTTTCGGTCGAGCGCCGGGCCGCCGCCGCTTCCACGGCCGCGCTCAGCGCCAACAGGCTGGCCTGGAAGGCGATTTCATCGGTCGCCGGAATGGTTTTCGAAATCTTCTCGCTGCAGCCGTTCGTCTCGTTCATCAGTGGCACCCTCCCCGTGAAATTGTGGCTGGCGGATTCCTCAATCGAGCAGCCCGTTCCAGCCGTGCAGATCCTGCCCCGAGAGCACTTTGTCGATATCCAGAAGAATCTTGACCTCCATACCCATGACTTCAGACGTCCAGGGCGCAGGCTTGCGGGCCGCCAGGGTGCAGCATCACGTGAGGGGAACGGCCGCTGGGCGCCAGGCAGATCCTGACCTGCAGGGTCTCGTCCTCCCAGTGGAACCTGACGACGATCCATTCATTGCTGCCGGCGCTCTTGGTCTTGAAGTTTCGCCCGAAAACCACCGTGGGAATGCTTAGGCCGAGCGGACCCAGGTGGGATTCCATATCGGTCTTGACGCTTCCGATAATCATGTTGGTCAACTCGGCGACCGCGTCCAGCACTTCCTCGTTGACGGCCGTGGCTTCGCACATCAGCATAGCGGCGCAGATGCGGCACGCCAGCACCGGGGAACAGCTCAAGCTGCCGGTCCCCGCCCATTCGCCGGCCAGGCCGATGAAAGACACGACGCCGTCGTTGGCTTCCTGCGTGCCATCCTCGGCGGTGACCTCGCCGCGCGCAATTTCGACGCCCAGCATGGTCGAAAAAACCTGGGCCGTGGCCTGGCTCACAGACTCCACCAGTATCGGTTGCAAGTTCATAACGGCACCGCCGGCTCCAGAATCCCCGCCAGCTTCTCCTTAATTTGATCGGCTGTGAATGGCTTGCGCACGTAACCGGCCGCCCCCAGTTTGACCGCTTCGCCCACCTTGGTTTCGCCGCCTTCGGTGGTGATCATGACCACCGGCACCTGACGCCAGTGAGCGGATGCCTTGACCGATGCCAGGAATTGCAATCCGTCCATTTTGGGCATGTTGATATCGGTGAGAACCAGGTCCACCTTGTGGGCGTTCATGACCTCCAGCGCTTCCTGTCCGTCACCCGCTTCATGGATCGTGCGAATGGCCATGCCGGTTTGGCGGAGCACGCGCTGCAGGATCTTGCGGATCGCAGCAGAGTCATCCACTACTAAGACGTCGGATTCCATTCGGCTCCTTACACTGTTATTCATCGGAACAAAGAGCGGCTTTCATTAGCGCCAGGGCGGAGATTCTGGCGGGGAAGGCCGTCCGCCGCGCGGCCGCGCCGGAATTCCTGGAGGGGGCTAAGGTTTGCCGCAAAAGAGTCGATATGAGACCCAGGAGCGTGGAATTTGAACCGGGAACTGTCTCAACAGGAGATCGATGCGGTCTTCTCCAACATGGCCGAGCGCAAACGCGATTCTCCGGTCGTCCGCTTCGACTTCCGCCGCCCCGACCGCATTCCCAAATCCCAGGTCCGCGCCATTCACCTGCTTCACGACACCTTCGTCCGCAACCTGGTCTCCAGCCTCTCCGCCTACCTTCGCTCCTATCTCACCGTCAACCTCGTCAGCGTCGAACAACTCTCTTACGCCGAATTCCTTGACGGCCTTCCCTCTCCCACCTGCATGGTCTCGCTCGGCCTCAGCCCTTACGATGGCAACGCCGTCCTCGAATTGAACCCCTCCCTGGTCTTTCCCATCCTCGAAATGCTCCTGGGCGGCACCGGCAAGACCTCCACGACCATCCAGCGCGAAATCACCGAAATCGAACAGAAACTCCTCGACGGCCTCTTCCGCATCATCCTGCATGACCTGCGGGAAGCCTGGAAAGGCGTCACGGCCGTGGATTTCACGATCGAATCCATGGAGACCGAGCCGCAGTTGCTCCACCTGCTGGCTCCCAATGAAGCTGTGGTCGCGGTGGGCGTGGAAGTCCGCATCGGAGAAACCGTCGGCATGATGAATATCGCCATGCCTTCCATCGTGATCAAGATGATGCGGCAGAAATTCGACCAGCAGTGGTCCGTCCGCAAGACTCACGCCAGCGTCGCCGAGCAACTTCGCGTCCTGTCGGTGCTTCGCGAAGCCGCCCTCACCCTCGAAGCCCGGCTGGAAGGCCCCACTCTGGCGGTTCGCGACCTGCTGGCATTGGCCGAAGGCCACCTGCTCACCTTCGACTACCCGGTGGGCCGCTCCGTGGATTTACTGGTCAACGATACCCACCGGTATTCCGCTCAGGTGGTCGGAGCCGGACGAAAGAGGGCCTGCCTGGTCGATCAGATCCGTCCCGTCCCGGCTCAGGGCAGGACCAGTGAGGAGGTTCCTGGGGAATCCCCGTCCGATCCGGAAGGGTAGAGCGTCCGCAAGGCGTGCAGAAACGCGCGTCCGCGCCGCCGGCCGTTGTTGCGGTCCAGTTCGAAGTGCTGCAGGAACACCAGCATGCCCAGCACCGCCGAATCGCGTGTCCGCGACATTCCCAGGCGCTCGGTCTCCTCGCGCTGAAACTCCTCCGCCGCATCCAGAACAGCTCGCGTTAACCCGGCCGCCAGCGGATTCTCGGGGAGACTCTCGTAATAGAGGCCGCTTTGGCGCGTCCGGTAGGTGCGAATCGCCGCTGCCAGCGCTTCGCGCGCATCGAAGTCCACCACCGAAGGCGATGCCTCCGCGGACGTCACCAGGGCGCCCGCCAGGTGGAGCGCCAACTCCTCGTTCTCCCCCACAAACTCCTCGGTGATGGGGATATCCCGGTTGGGAATCGCCGCGGCATCCAGTGGAACGGGCTTGTCGTGCTTGCGCGCTTCCAGCAGGAACTCGCAATCCGGCGGGCAGTCCACGGTCATCTCGCGTTCCGTTCCGCAGCACGTAGTGCAAATTTCACCCCGGACTCCGGGACAATAGCGCCGCGGCCGGCGCGTCTCGCACAAGGCGCAGGCCATTCCCTTAGTATAAAGGTTGGAGACTCTGCAACCGATGAGCCGTACCGATCTCTTCTTCAAGGTGGAAGTGGAACACGACCGCGCCGAAAACCCCGAGCGCATCGGCGAGGAAATCCGCCGCCACGTGCTGAAACTTTACGGTGTGCGGGAAGTCGAGACGGCACTCCCCTTACGCCCCTTCACTTGGACGGTGAAAAGGTGATGGTGACCGGGCTGTCAGTGCCGCCCAGTGTCCCGCCGCCCGGCCACAACAACTGTGTCAGGAAAGTCGATAAAACCGCCTTACCTCCCCGCGTCACTTTGTAAGTCTTGGACATGGTCGACAACCCCGGAACCATGGTGCTCGCGACATCGAAACCGGCCTTCACCGTTATCCCGTCAATCCACCCGCTCGGCGCGCCCGGCCCACGTTTCAGGTTGCTGTAGGTCACCGTCACGGTGAACTCGTCCACCTGGTCCTTGCCCGGCTCCTTCGCGTCTGCCTTCAGATCGAAGACCGGTGTAATCAGACCGGCGGAAAAGACCGAGAAGCAGCACCCGCCGGCGCCCGTATACACCCGTGCTTCGTTCACTTTGAACGGCGCTGTCCCGTCCACCGCTACGTCGAAATCCAACTCGTAATACTGGTTGTATAGCAAACCGTGGAAGCTTTCTCTGTAGCTGTACACCAGGCCGCTTTCCTGAATTTCGAGCTTCAACTCGATGTGGGTAGAACCGGTTCCCGTCAGGGTCGAATTGCCGTTCGCGATCATAATGACCCACTGCTCCTTGGCGGCCGCCAGTTGCTCGGCATTCGGAATTTGCCACTTGGCTGAATCCACGATCTGCTTCAACTCCCAGGTCTTTCCCTTCATCAGGTAAATGACGGCCTGCGCGTTGCCGGGAGAACTCAGCGTCACCGTGAGCGCGGTGTTGGCCTTCCACGTGCCGCTGAATTTCACCGAGTAGAACTGCCCGGTGAGGTCGCCGAAGTCGCCACCCAGGGTCACCGCTTTCGGCGTATCGTCGGTGAACGACGAGGTACTAGAGACGTTTGCGAGGAGGGCAATGGGGTCCGGCACCACGTAGTTCGCGTAGACCTTGCCCGCCATGAACTGGCCGCAGAAGCCTAGCCACTCGCTGGAGAGCGTGGTGGTAAGAACGCTCCGCAACGCCTCGGTCGGGTAGGGCTGAGTCGCCACCGTGGAGACTTTCAGCTTGCTGAAGATCTTGCTGACGAACGCGGGTCCGTACTTGGATGTCAGGTACTCGATAAACATGGATGCGCCGTAGCCGTGCCGTTGCGTGGAAAGCGTATCCCCCAGGTATTCCAGGGGATGTTGGGTCATGAAGGCCCACTGTCCGGCGATCACCATATCCGAAATCCAGGTGGGCTCATAGAGGTGCTCGAACCAGGTCGCGGTAGCTTCCTCCATCCACAGCCACTGGGTCTGTTCCATGGACTGGCGCGCCCCCGCACGCGGATCGTACACGTTTTGCAGAACATGGAACAACTCATGGCCGGCCAGGATCTGCATGGCGGGGATGTCGCCATCCGTTTTCAGGAACTTCGAGTTCAGGTTTAGCGACTGGCCGGCGATGCCGAACGAGCGCGAACCTTCGCCCCCGGGGTTGTCCGGATTGTCGCCCCAGAAATACAGGAAGGTCTCGAAGGGGTAGATGAAGGCTTCGACGGGGAGCGGCTTGCCCGCCCAGCTCATCCCGACGGGATTCTCCAACAGGCTGAATGCCTTGTCCAGCCCGTCGGCGATCGCCTGGGCCCGGCTGAGCGTAACGGCATTCTTGCAGTATAGAACGGTGATGTTGTCGCTGCTCTTCCAGTACTTCAGGCCATTGACCACCTCGTAGTAGAAATAGCGGGTGATGGGTATGCCGCCAGCGGCTGCGCTGACAGCGTACGCGGAACTCGTGCCCGGCGCGGCCGTGCCGACGGCGTGCGCGGAACCCGTGCCCGACGCGGTCGTGCTGCTCGCAGGCAGCGTGAACGTCAACTGGTTGCCGTTGCGCGTAGTGTGCAGAAAGGTGGGAGCGGTATTCGGCGTGCCATAAGGCAGCACCATCACGAGCTCCGGCTCATCGACCGGACCGCCCGCGGAGGGAAGGTCCATAGTGATGGTCACCGGCACGCTGCGTTCGGATGGGATGCCGTCCACGGCAAAGAGATCGCTGATGCGGTTGGGATTCGGGTGCGCTTGATCCGTGCTGCGGGTTACTGTAATGGCGCCCGTGTCAACCAGCACGCCCGCCGGAATGGCGATGCTGACACCCGGCCCGGTGACCGTTCCGCCCGCGGCACCCACGGAAGCGGAGACCACGGGCTGCCAGGCGATACCCGATGTTGCGGCCGCCGTAACGTTATCCTGCGACTGGCCGGCGGCGGCCGCTATGGCGATGGTGGCTTTGCCGTCGCGCAGCGGCCGGGGCATCCGGAAGTTCACCTGGTACAGGCCTGCGAAGTACGGCACCATGCCGGCCCAAAGCACGGTTGCGCTGGTACCATCCACCAGGACTTCAACTGGCTGTGCCACCACATTGAGCGGATAGGCGGCGCTGCCATCGCCTGCGGCGGCGCCCGCCTGGATGGCAGGAGAAACGGCGCCGAGGCCGGTCATGTAGGCGACCACCACCTCGCCCGGCTGTGCCGGCTGTGCGGTGGAGACAAGGGTAACGTTGTCGCTGTGGAGCAGGATGGCCTCGCCTTTTCCGTCCATCGACTTGGTGAAGAGACGCGGCGCGACGGCCGAGACCGTGACAGGCACCGCATTGCTGACGCCGGCGGTGGCCCGCACACGAACTTGCACGGTGTTGTTTTGCAGGCCGAATGGCAATTGCGCGTTAATCTGGCCGCTGCTGACGAAATACAGGGGCGCGTCGATCACGCGAGATCCATCGACGATTTCCACCAGGCTGCCGGCCAGCATCGCAGGTAGAGAGTAGCCGGGTGCGGACACCTGTCGCGGCGCCAGATTAGTGCCGAAAATCGCGACGATGCTTCCCATCGCCATGACGTTGGTGTAGTCGCCGGCGTTCAGAACCCCACTGACAGTGGGAACCTGCGCGAAAAGCGTCTCACAAGCGCAAAGGAAAAGAAAGGGAAAGGTACGGGCAAGACGGGACATGGTTAAACCTCCGCGAAAGCCAAACTGCGTCCGATGGGGCACGGTCTGTCTCCTCGACGTTACAGGACAGCCCAAGCATGGGCTCGCGGCGCCTGGTTTGCAAGACGACAGGGGTGAAATGTCGCGCTATGTCGTCAGGTGTTCGGCTATGCGGATCAGAATGTCCAGAATTGTAACAGGTCTGGGCTGTTGCCGTCGGGGGCGGCGGAGAAGGGAATGGCTCGACCGAGCATGGCGCGCTCACCGCTGCCCAGAGGATGGTCGAGGAGGTGCTGCCTGTACAGGCGCTCATGTAACGGGATGAAGTTGTCTGAGAACCGGTACTCCTGGACCGACAGATCGAAATTCAGGTAATAAACGATGGCTCCGAACTCGGGCATTCGGACCTCGACCAAGACGCGGTTCCCATCCACCCGCAGCGCCCACACCTCGGGGAGCACGCCCAAAACCTGGCTGACGTCCGGCGTGGGAAAGAGCACATAGCTTAACTCACCCCCTCCGGTAAGCTGCGGCAAGGATTCGCCCAGGCTCGGGGAACGATGCGGGGCCTTGGAGAATGGGAGTTTCAGAACTCCCGCGGCCGCATGACCGAGCCCGGTCCCCGGGTTGTTGAGGCCGCCGAACACCACCTCTTCCTGGCCATCCGCATCGAGATCGTGAAGGACACAGTGATAGATAGCGCCCGGATGCCAGTATTCCTCCACCAGCCGGCCACTGACCGGATCCAGCAAAGCGATCTGCGATGGATACCAGATGTAGTGGTTTGCCACCGTCAGGAGATAGGGACGGCCCCCGATGCGCACGGGACGGATCAGGTTGCCCTTGTACGTGGGCTCGAAATGTCTACCGGCAAAGGTTTTGGGGCTGCCGTAGCGGAACTCCCATCGCAAACGTCCGGATGCTTCGAAGCACATCAAAGAACCGCGCGAATTGGTCAAGTCCCTGGGGAAATAATTGAACAGGACTTCCTGACGGCCGTCGCCATCGATATCGGCGATGAGCACTTTGTCGCGAACTTCGGGCTCGAAATTCGAATGGAAGAGGGGAAATTGCCGCTCCCAGCAAATCCGTTGGCGGGCGTCCCGAACCGTCAGTTTCGAACCTTCCAGCGACCAGTGCCGGGGCACCCGGGTACCCTGCAGGAAGCCGGCGAACCACAGACTCGCCACCGCGAGGGCCAGGGCGGCGAAACCTGCCGTCAGGCGATAGCGAAGCCGCAGGGCGCGGTGCGCTTCCACGGCTGCTTCTTCCAGACCCGCGCTTGCGGAGTCCCGTGCAGCAAGCCACTGATCGATCTCACGCGCGTAGGCGAAGATTCGCGCCGATTTGCCAGTGCCCCGGTAAACCGGAAGGTCCGCAATCTTCTCCCAACGCTGGACGGTCCGTACGGTGACACCCAACCGGCCTCCGATCTCCTTCCAGGAGTTCAGGATCTTGCCTTTCGAGAGATCTCCAAGGGGCGCCATAAGCGAACCGGCAAGTGCCGACTACCGTTGTAGCACGGCAGGGGGAGCGGATGGCGAAGCCCGACTAGTGTGAGCTCGATTTGCCATGGCGACGATGCACCGCCGCAGAGTGCTGACGTACATGTCGGTCCGGTGTTCGAGTTTGGAAACCGCGGATATTATGCAGTCTATGGCATGTATTAGTCAAGCAGACGGTTGCCCCAGCATGGCTTCGTACGTCCGCCGGAAGAACCCATCCGTCATCCCCGCAATGTAATCGCAAGCCACGCGGTGCGGCGGCTGGTTTTCGCTCTGCTCGCGATACCCTTGCGGCAGCCGCTCCGGATGATCCAGCAAGAACTGAAACAGCTCTTCGATCATAGCCATGGACCGGCTTCGGCCTTCCTGCAGTTCCTCGGAGGCGTAAACCCTGCGGTAGAGGAATTGTTTCAGTTCGCGGCTGGTGCGGGCCGCCTCCGCGGTGAAGGCCGCCAGGCGGTGCGGCACGGCGCGCACCTCATCGGCCGTGGCGGCGCCGGATTCCCGCGCGCGCTCGACCGTGCCTTCCATCAGGCCCGAGACCAGGGCGTCGATCAAGTGCCGCAGCGCTTCGTAAAACCGCTCCCGCGGCGTGGCGCCGGGGAACTGCATCTCGATGGCTTCGTGAATCTCGCGATATTGCGGGACCGAGGCGGCCACATCCTCGCTGGTGAGCATGCCCGCGGAAAAAGCGTCGTCCAGGTCCGCCGTGTTGTACGCCACCTCGTCGGCCAGGTCGATCAGTTGCGCTTCGAGCGGCGGACGCAGCCCCGGCAGATAGGCGTCCAGTTCGGGCCGCTCGCCGGGCGCGAAATCCCGCGAGTGCTTCACCACACCCTCGCGCACTTCAAACGTCAGGTTCAGTCCCGGGAAGCGGGCATACCGCTGCTCGAAGCTTTCCACGATGCGGAGAGCGTGCAGGTTGTGGTCGAAGCGTTCGCCGAAGCGCTGCATCTGCCGGTTCAGCGCCTCTTCGCCGGCGTGCGCGAAGGGTGGGTGGCCGATGTCGTGCGCCAGCGCCAGCGCCTCGGTCAGGTCCTCATCCAGCCCCAGCACCGAAGCCAGCGTGCGCGCGATCTGGGCCACTTCGATGGTGTGCGTCAGCCGGTTGCGGAAATGGTCGGAGAGCCCCTGCGTGAAGACCTGCGTCTTGGCTTCCAGGCGGCGGAAGGCACGCGAATGCACCACCCGGTCGCGGTCGCGCTGAAAGGCATTGCGGTAAGGATGCGCCGGCTCCGGGTACACGCGCCCGCGAGTTCGTTCCACCGGGAAACGCAGGCATGCCAGCATGACGGGGGACGCCGGATTATCCCGGCGGCAGTTCGGCGTAGAGTTCCTGCGCCGCGGAGGCCGCGGGACCTTTGCCACCCTTGATCGGACTCAACAGCTTACGCGCCTCAGCCGGATTTTTCACCGCCAGGTGCCCCGCCAGCGTGATGGTAGCGTCGTCTTGCGAGACGAAAATCGTCGGATGCTTGATCAGGTCGCGCAGGGTCTTCTCGCCCTGATCCGCACGCCCATCGGAGTAATAGATGTCCACCAGCGACAGCTTCGCCAGAGAGGCGTAGTTGGCACTGGCGTGGTCGGCCACTTGCAAGAAAAACTTTTCGGCTTCGGCCAGCTTACCCTCGTCGGCGCGAATGGCGCCGATGTAGTAGACGGCGATGTAGCCCTCGTCGGTGCCCGAGTATTTGCTGGCAAGGTCGCTGAAAGCTTTGAGGGCCGCCTGGTCCTTGGCGTCCTGGGTGGGGAAGCTGTGCGCGTCGCCGGCTTGCGCCACGGGCGATTCCTGAATCGCAATCGCCTGCGTCAGCGCTTCCTCGCGCGCCACGCGCTGATGCCGCGAGTACACGGTGTACCCCACGACCAGCAGCACCGCCGCCACCGCGATGGCGCCATAGCGGACGACATCCTTCCGGTGCTCTTCGAAAAACGTTACGGTTAGCCCGACGTCCTGGGCAAACTTGTCGGACTTCAGCTCTTTACGGGTGATTCTAGCCACGAAAACCTCAAGATGTTATAGGAACTTATATCCTATCACGGCCTGCCGCCCATCTGCCCGCCGCCCGCCCTTGCTATGCTGGGTTTCCATGCACCTCAAAATCCTGGGTCACCCCGTTTTCATGAATCTCAACTTCCACATGCCGATGATCGTGGACCTCTCGCATCCGCTGATCGTGCTGCAGGGCGAGAACGGCAGCGGAAAATCGACCCTGCTCCATTCCATCTATTACGCCCTCCGCGGCGAGAAGGTGGATGGCTACATCTACCGGCTGGAGGCGGGCGGGGTCAAAGCCGAATCCACCTATCTGTTCGACGCCGAACAGCACAACCCGCGCCACCAACTCGACTTCTTCCGCGACCAGCCCCAGATGCTCGAATTCCTGCAGACGGCCAGCCACGGCCAGGTGATGCTGGCGCTGTTTCGTGAAAGCTTCCCCAAGCTTCCGGAAGGCACCGTCCTGCTGCTCGACGAACCCGAGATGGCGCTCTCGGTCTCCAACCAGCACCGCATCCTCAAAATGCTGCTGGAACTGGCCGACCGGAAGCGCTTCCGCATCATCTGCGCCACTCACTCGCCGGTTTTGATCGAGGCCTCCGAGACCTACGTCATCAACCTCGACCGGCACATCAACAAGAACGTGATGACGACCGATCTGGGGATCCAGGGCGCGAGCACGATTAACTAGATGATGACCTGCTGCCCGCAATTCGAACGCCTGATGGACCGCGACCTGGCACGCCACGCGCAGCCCTATCAACTCGCGAACGGCACGATCATTACCGAAATCGACACCGAATACTTCCTGGTCTTCGGCGAGGAACGCCACCAATATGTGGGGCTGAACTACTGCCCGTTCTGCGGCCGGGCGCTCTCGCGCGAACTCTGGAACCTCGAAAAGAAGAAGTAGCATGGCCGGGAAACCAGTGCGCATCCTCGCGATTGAATCCTCGTGCGACGAAACCGCCGCGGCGGTGGTGGAAGACGGCGAGACGGTGCTTTCTTCGGTGGTGGCTTCGCAGCTCATCACGCACGGCAAGTACGGCGGCGTGGTCCCCGAACTGGCATCGCGCGAGCACCTGCGGGCGATCGTTCCGGTGGTTCGCGAGGCGCTGGAGATTGCGCACACCACGCTCGATTCGGTGGACGCGATCGCCGTCACGGTGGGCCCGGGCCTGGTCGGCTCGTTGCTGGTTGGTCTCACCTACGCGAAGTCGCTGAGCTACGCCAGCGGCAGGCCGCTGATCGCGGTGAATCACATCGAGGGTCACATCCACGCGGTGATCCTGGAAGCCCGGCGCGCCTCGGCGCCGGTGGCACTGCCGGCGCTCGCGCTGGTGGTGAGCGGCGGCCACACGCATTTGTTTGAAGTCGGTGAAAACTTCGCGTATCGCCTGCTGGGCAAGACCCGGGACGACGCGGCGGGCGAAGCCTTTGACAAGGTGGCCAAGCTGCTGGGCTTCGGCTATCCGGGCGGCCCCATCATCGACAGCCTGGCGCCCCATGGCGACGCTTCCGCGGTTGGTTTCACCTTCGCCAAAATGAAAGGCAACGCGCTCGATTTCAGTTTCAGCGGGCTGAAGACAGCCGTGCTTCGCTGGGTGGAAGCGCATCCGATGGAGGCGGAAATCGCCGCCCGCCGCGCGTTCCTGAGCAGCCATCCGCAACCGTCCACGGAAGAATGGCTGGCGCTCACTCCGCCGCGCACGCTGGGACTGCTGGCATCCTTCCAGCGTGCCGTGATTAGGGAGTTGCTGACCCGCGCCGCCACGGCGGCCGAGTCCTTCGGCGCGCGCGCGTTGATCGTCGCCGGCGGGGTGGCCTGTAATACGGGACTGCGGGCGGTGGCGAAATCGGCACATCTGCCGTATCCGGTCTACTTCCCATCGCCCGGCCTGTCGACGGACAACGCCGCCATGATCGCCGCGGCGGCCTTCCCCAAACTGGCGCGGGGCGAATTTGCCGCCCTCGACATCGCCGCCCAAGCCAACCTCACGCTGGCGTGAAGCCGCGGCAGCGCCAACCCCGTTGTCAAGAGCCGGCGCGATTGTGGTATCTTTTGCCTTACTGCGAGGGCAAGCTCAAGCATGCCCCACCACCGAGCGAATCAGGCCGTTTGGTGGGGCATGCTTGAGCTTGCCCGCTTTGCTTACACGTTCTCAGCGAGCGGTCTGACAATACGCGAGCGTACTTCTGAAATCGGTGACTAAATGAAACCGCTGCTCGTTTTCGCGCTGGCGGCGATGGCGGTTGACGCCCAGCAGCCGCAGAACCCTTCGCCCATGGTGGAGCACACACGGGCGCACTTGCGCCTGGCGGAGCAGCCACCGCCGGGGCGCCGCGAGAAGCTCGAGGTGGGCACTCTGTTCCTGCCCGCAGGGGTGAAGAACGGCGCGCCGATCCTCTTCTTCTTTCACGGGGACACCTGGATCCCGGAAGCGGCGGCGGCGCGCAACCGAACGGCCGCCGTAAGCGTGCAGGCCGGCACGGGCTCGACGGTCTACGCGCGTTTGTTCGAGGATCCGCAGCGATTTCTCAAGCTGCTGGCGGAGGCCGAAACGAAGGCCGGCAGGAAGTTCGGCCGCGTGCTGATCGGCGGTTGGAGCGCCGGATGCGGGGCGGTGCGGCAGATCATCAAGACGCCCGCATCCTACCAGCGGGTGGACGGCGCGCTGCTGATCGACGGCATCCATACCGGCTACGCCGAGGGAAAGCCGGGGCCGCTCGAATCGCAACTCGATCCGGCCAATCTGGAAGTCTGGATGCCGCTGTTGCGGGACGCCGTAGCCGGCCGCAAACGGGTGATCATTACCCACTCCGAAATCTTCCCCGGCACCTACGCCTCCACCACCGAGACGGCCGATGCGCTTCTGAAGATGCTGGGGGTGCCGCGGCGCGCGGTGCTCAAGTGGGGGCCGATGGGGCTGCAACAACTGAGCCAAGCTTCGGCCGGCCGGTTTCTGCTGCTGGGCTTCGCGGGCAACTCCGCGCCCGACCACGTGGATCAACTGCACTCACTTCCGGTCTTTCTGAAATGGCTGCGCTGATGCCATACTGGGGTTTCCCCCATGTTTTCGTACTCGCAGAACGATCTCTATTGCGAACAGGTGCCACTCGCCGACCTGGCAGCGCGCACCGGCACGCCAGCCTACGTTTACTCCAGCCAGACCCTGCTCGACAACTACCGGGCCTACGATGAGGCCTTCGGCGACATTCCGCACACCGTCTGCTACGCGGTGAAGGCCAACTCTTCGCTGGGAGTGCTGGCGCTGCTGGCTAAGGCCGGCGCGGGTTTCGACATCGTTTCGGGCGGCGAACTTTTCCGCGTGCTCCAAGCCGGCGGCGATCCGGCCAAGGTGGTTTTTTCGGGCGTGGGCAAGACCGCGGCGGAAGTGGAGTACGCGCTTTCGAACGGCATCCACAGCTTCAATTGCGAGTCCGAAGCGGAACTGACGCTGATCGACGCGCTGGCGGGACGGCTCGGCATGAAGGCCGGCTTCTCCATCCGCGTGAACCCGGATGTCGACGCGGCCACGCACCCGTACATCTCGACCGGGCTGAGCCAGCACAAATTCGGGATTGCCATGGCAGACGCCGCGGCGGTCTACGAACGGGCGCGGCGCCTGCAGAATCTCGCCGCCGAAGGCGTGAGTTGCCACATCGGCTCGCAGATGCTCGACCCGGCACCGATTCTGGAAGCGGTGGACCGGGTGCTGGCGATGGCCGCGGCGCGCGGCGCGCAGGGCGACCACATCCGCCACGTGGACTTGGGCGGCGGCTTGGGAGTAGCCTATCAACCCGGCGAGAAGGCTCCGGCGATACGGAACTTCATCGAGAGCCTGCAAATCCGCTTGCGCGGCAGCGGCCTGGCGGTGATGGTGGAACCGGGCCGCTCGATCGCCGGCCCGGCGGGCGTCCTGCTGACGCGCGTGCTCTACCGCAAGAAAAACGGCTCCAAGGAATTCGTGATTGTGGATGCGGCCATGAACGATCTGATCCGCCCGGCGCTCTACAAAGCGCACCACGAAGTGATTCCGGTGCGGCGCAACACGCTGCCGCCGATCACCGCCGACGTGGTGGGCCCGGTTTGCGAAACGGGCGACTTTCTGGCAAGAGACCGCCGCATGGCGAACGTGCTACCGGGCGATTTCCTGGCGGTGTGTACGGCCGGAGCGTATGGGTTTGTGCAGTCCTCGAATTACAACTCGCGCCCGCGCGCGCCGGAAGTTCTGGTGGAAGGGGCGGCGTGGAGGGTGATAAGGCAGAGAGAGACGTACGAAGATTTGGTAAGAGGAGAGACGCGGTAGCAGGGCCGCTCACGCGACCCCGGTGCAACGAAGCTTGGCGCCCGCGATGAAAGAAGCTGGCGCGGCCGTTGGCGACCACCGTCGCATCTGATGATTTCGGACGCGGGCTGTCCTTTTCGGCAGGCATGAAATGCCTTACGATGGGATTGAGGCTGCAATGAGCAAACGGGAACTGATCGCCCGCGAGTTGGATCACATACCCGAGCAGGATCTCGACCGGTTGCTGGCCTTCCTTCGATCGCTCAAGGAAGCGCACATTGAGAGCGCCGTGCCGGCGCTGGCCGCCGAATCATCGCTGGCCAAGGATTGGCTCACGCCTGAGGAGGATGCGGCCTGGGCCAATTTGTAAGGGGTGATATTGTAGTCCTCAACTTCCCGTTCTCGGACCTCAGCCAGACAAAGCGACGACCGGCACTGGTGATCGCCACGCTCAAGGGCGACGATGTCGTCCTTTGCCAGATCACCAGCCAAGCGAGAGCCGATGAATACTCGGTTCGCCTGGATGATGTTGATTTCATCTCGGGCGGGCTCAACCAGAGCAGCAGGATTCGTCCGAATCGGCTATTCACCGCCGATTCAGGAATCATCGTTTACCGTGCCGGGCATGTGTCCGACGCGAAGATCAGAGAAACAGTAGATCACCTGATAGCGATCTTGAAACAGACCTGAGCGACTCAGGACACGCTCAACACCCCAGGCCGAACCCTGGCGGATTCCGGGGTAGGCGACGAAACTCCCCAACGCCAGCGGCTGAGCGATTGGGAGTTGCGTAGGCCGTCACTGAAACTTGTCCTGAACTCCGCAGATACCGGGATCCTTTCTCTTGTCATTGTGATTTTTCTGGCTTCCGTCGCCGTAGAAGCTTTGGGCCATATGGACACTTCCGCAGATGCGAGGCAAGCGATGTTCCCCTGTGGAGTTTGGCTTTGCAATCCGGGCATTCTATGACCGGCCTCGGTCCGCTGCTTTGCGCATAGATCCACTTTAGAGCTGGTTCGATATAGCGCGTCCACTTAGTCGAGCCCCGTTTTACGGCCAAGTCGACAGGCAAATCGTTTTCTACAGAAGATGCAATCAGCAGAAGACCTTCAAGAACATTTGCACGCAACGGTTTTGGAGTGGCTATCGGAGTCATCAATCACCTCAGGGCCACGTTTCGAACGCCACTTCGATGGCGGCGATTGCCTCACTCGTTATGCTTTCGAGGTCGAGGTTAGCTTTCTGATAGCCCCGCAAAGCGGCGTCGGCCTTCTTCAGGGCAAGCTCCCGATACGCGATCAAAGTGTTTTTTAATTGTCCCACCTGTTTACCGACCGCGACGCAATAATCCCTGAGTAAAACATCCGCCTTGTCCGCATCTCTGGAAGTTTCGCCGTCGCCTTTTGCCTCCGCACGCTTTCGGATGTCGCGCAACAACTTTGCCAGCGCATCAAAGACTTCCTTGCCTGCCAGTTCGCTCTCGGCCATGGAATCCCGGACCTCCGGGCCTGATTATAGCAACCGGCTCATGTAACGATCCGCAGGCGGCAGAAGTCTCAACAAACTGCAAATATGAGACTTGATTATAAGGTTCTACCGATGAGCTGAGCGGGTGGGCTGACTCTCCATCACAACGCGCAGAATGCGGTTAATGCGCGTCTGGTAGCCCCTGCCATGACCCTTGAGCCAGTCGAGCACGTCCGCATCGAGACGAATCGTCAATTGCCTTTTGGCAGGGGGCCAAGCCGCCGTTGCCTTCTTGAGAAACGTCTTGCCGAGCGGCGGAATGTCCGAATAGTCAATATCGGCATCCCGCATCCGGTCAATCCGTGCCAAGTCGCTTTTGATAGATTTTTTGTTCACGTCGGTTCCCCTTCCTCATGGAGATGATGCGCGTTCCGTCATCGCGCGGTGTATGGGCTATAACGACCAGTCGGCCGACCAGCAGACCCAATGTGATAAGCCGTTCTTCCCCATAATCGAGACGGTCATCTTCGAAGGTGACGCAAGGCCCGGAAAACACCTGTTCGGCATCCTCGAAGCTGAGGCCATGCTTGGCGGCGTTCTTCCGGTTCTTGGCTTCGTCCCATTCGTATTTCATTTCCGAATGTAGCTCTTTTTGTAGTTACATGCAACTGTGAGGCGGGCTGTACGGCCCGCGGACCCGCTTTCCAGCGGGTCCAGCCGCCTGAAGGCGGCTGCGGCCAGGATTGGCCGCCCCACTCCGGAGGCACATCGCTCAAGCAATGCGCGTGACAGACGACAAAAGGCGATCGTCTGTACTACTCCAGCGTCTTCAGGATTTTCTTCACTTCGTCGGCACGGCTGGAGGTGGGGTTGAGCGCCAGGAATTGCTCGTATTGTTCCTTGGCCTCCGCCCGCTTCCCTAACTTGAGATAGGCGTCGCCCAGGTTTTCGTGCGCCTCTTTGCGCTTGGGATCGATGGCGAGCGTCTTCAGCAGGTTGGCGACGGCGTCGTCGTAACGGCCCATCACGTAGTAGATGAAGCTCAGGTTGTTGAGCAGCACGGCGTCGCCGGGCTTGAGCGCGACGGCTCCCTGGAATTTCGCGAGCGCCCCCTCGTAGCTCTTCTCGCGGTAGAGCTGGAGGCCCTGCTTGTCGAGCTCGTAAGCCTGGTTGGCTTTCGTCCTGGCTTTGGGCGGCGCCGCGGGGGCGGGAGCGGGGGCGCCGGAGCGCGTCACCTGCGCCAGCTTGTTGGTCTCCGCCTGCACGCTCTGCTGTAGCTTGAGCAGCTCGGCCTGTTTGGCGGCGATCTCTTTCTGCAGGGTGTCGAGTTCCTGGTTGAGGTGCATGGCCTGCGAATCCATTTGCGGGCTGTGCGAGGTGAGGGCTTCGGGCTGCAGCTCGAAGACGAATTCGCCGCCTTCGCTTCCCACCATGTTGCCGACGGCCGGAGTCTGTTTGGCGAACTCCGAAACGATGGGGCTGATGTAGGCTCCGAGTTCCGATGCGGTGATGACGCCGTTGCCGTCGAGATCGGCCGCGCCATCGAGGCCTTGGAGCAGAGCCCAGGTGAAAACGGAATGGCCGTTGGGCCCGTCGTCGGCCACCTGCTGATCGGCGCCGCCGGCGGTGAGGATCTGGCGCGCGGCGCGGCGCGTGACTTCATCCAGGTAGCTGCGGTCTTTGGCGAAAGCGCCGGAGCCGCGCGAGAGAGCCAGGCCGCTGTAGCAGGAATCCATCACGAAGTAGACGTGCTTGGCGGGGATTAAATCGGAGGCTTCGCGGATCTGCGTCATGCTGATGGCGGTGGAGACGTAGTTCTGCTGGTCGGCATCCACCGGCACGATGAAGCCCACCTGCCGCCCGTCTTCGAAAGTGCGCGTGGCGCCGTGTCCGGCGAAGAAGAAGAAGACGCGGTCCTCGCGCTGGACTTTGCTGCCGTCGGTGAGCTCGTCGCCCAGCACCTGCATAATGCGCTGGCGCGTGGCCTCGGCGTTGAGCAGCTTGCGGACGTTCTCTTTCTTGAATCCGAATTTGGCGGTGAGGGCTTCTTCAATGCCGTTGGCATCGTTGACGGCGTAGCGCAGCTTGGGCCAGTGTTCGTAGTCGTTGATGCCGATGATGACGGCCCAGCTCTCGCGGTAGTAGCTGTGCCTGGCTTCGGGCGCGGCTGGGGACGACGCGGTGGCAGTGGCGGTGGGCCCGGTGGTGTCGCCGGCGCGCTGCGGCTCGGCCGGCAGAGCCTCTTTCACGAACTTGCCTTTGTCCGGCGACAGGAAAGTATAGTTCTGCCGCAGCAGTTCCTCGACGACGGGCGAGAGCGCCAGCACGCCCTGCTTGTGGATGTCGTGAAACAGAATGATGCCCTTCTGTTTCTGGGCCAACTGGTGCAGCACGCGCATGGCGATGGATTCGGGCACGGGGTCGGCCCAATCCTCGGAATCGATGGACCACATGACGCTCTTCATGCCGTCGCCGGTCACCTCATCGAGGATCTCCTTGTTGCGGGCTCCGTAGGGCGCGCGAAAGAGGTCCGTGGGGTGGCCCATGACTTTGGCGAGCAGCAGGTTGGTGCGGTCGATTTCAGATTTGCGCCGCTCCTCGTCGAGCTTGGGCAGCACGGGGTGGGAGTAGCTGTGGTTGGCGATCATGTGGCCGGCCTCCAGCACTTTTCGGGAGATTTCGGCGGTGGGGCTGAGCTTCACGTTGCCGGAAGCGTCGACGGTTCCGAGATGCTCGCCCAGCTCGAAGAAGCAGGCGCGGATGCCGTACTTGCGGAGCAGCGCGAGAATCTGTTCGGTGTACTTGGGATGCGGGCCGTCGTCGAAGGTGAGGGCCACGGTCCTGGCGGCAAAATCCGTGCCGAAGATTTCGGTAGAGCCGCCACGCATGGCCTGGGGTGGTTCGGGCGTGACGACGTCGCCGAACTCCGCCAGGATCTTGTCGCGACTGGTGAGCGTGCGCAGGTAAGCGGTATAGGCTTCCCACTTCTCGCGCGTGCCGGCCGCGCCGCGCGTCGCGAACTGGGAAAAGATTTTGGTGACTTCCTGGCGGTAAGCCAGTTGAATGGACCCGATGTTGTCCCACAAATTCTTGAGGGAATCGGCGAGGGGATTGCGGCGGGCACCGGGCGATACACCAGTGGCCGGAATGGCGTCGATCAACTCTTCGACGAGGTCGGCGAAGGCCAGCTTGTCGGCATCATGCAGCGCCGGATCGGCGGTGAGGTAGTGCACCAGTTGGCGGATGCCGTTGTCGTTTTTGCCGCCACTCAGTTTGGCGCCGATATCTTCGAGGGCATGCTGCTTACGGAAGAAGAGCAGGCGTCCGGCGGCGACAGCGCGCGCGTGGGTCTGGTCATCGAGCGCGTCGGCGCCATCCATGAGGACGATGACCTTGCGGTAATCGTCGCGCACCCCATCGAGGGAAGCCTGGAGGCCGGCATCGGGGCGGAATGCCGGTTGCAGGAAGCGCGAGGGGCGCACGAAAAACAACAGGCAGGCCAGCGCCGCCAGGGCCGCCGTCAGGATTACGATGGTCTTCCGTCTCATGGGCGATGGGGGGCTAGCCCGCATTTCTCACCAGCTCTCTGTCGCGGCGCGCGAGAAGGCCGCGTCCACTCCGTTGCGCCTGTTCACCGTCATAAGAGTTGGCAGGCGGAAGCGCCTGCCCCACTCTGCAAAAACGCTACTATAACTCTCCTTGCTGGACGGTATTCCGCAACGCGCCGATGCCGTCGATGCGGATTTCGATCTCGTCGCCGGGCCACAGGGTGAAGGAATCGGGAGGCACGATGCCGGTGCCGGTGAGCAGGAAGCAGCCGTTGGGGAAGGAATTCTCACGGTAGAGGTAATCGACCAGTTCGGCGGGGTGGCGCTTCATGGCGGCGAGGGTGGTGGAGTCGGAGAAGACGGGGGCGCCATGGCGGCTGATCTCCAGGCGGATGGCGGTGGAGGGCGGCAGCGGCTCCGGCGTCACCAGGATGCCCGGACCGAGCGCGCAAGAGCGATGGTAGACCTTGGCCTGCGGCAAGTAGAGCGGGTTCTCACCTTCGATATCGCGGGAGCTCATGTCGTTGCCGATGGTATAGCCGAGGATGCGGCCGGCGGGCGAGACCAGCAAGGTCAACTCGGGCTCCGGCACATTCCAGGCGGAATCGGAGCGGATGCGGACTCGCTCGCCGGGACCGGCGACGCGGTGAGGCGTGGCCTTGAAGAAGAGCTCGGGGCGCTGGGCCCGGTAGACGCGATCATAGAAGCTGTTTCCTCCGGCGGCTTCCGACTCCGCCATGCGGGCGGTGCGGCTGCGGTAATAAGTGACGCCGGCGGCCCAAACTTCCTGCTGCTCGATGGGCGCGAGCAAGGGGCCGGCGCCGCTCGAAGGCGTGCCGGAGACTTGGGCCAGGTATTCGTGAAGATCTTCGCGGGTAGTGAGGGATTGCTGCGGCAGGCGCACGCGGCCGCTGCCGGTTTCGAGTTCCCATCCCGCGGCTGTCCGGTAAATGAGCATGTGGTTATTCCAGGCGTTGCAAAATGGCGCCGACATCGAAAACGCAGCCGCCCCAGGTTCCGCCGCTCACTTCCTGCAAAGCGGCCCACAGACGCGTGGCGGCGGGCAGCGCGGGATCGGGCGCGAGATCGGGATGGGGCAGCCGCGTGGCGAGCGTGTAGTCGCCGTCTTCGGCGCTGCCGTGAACGATCAGATTGACGGAGCCTTCGAGACGGGCGCGGTCGATGACGATTTCGATCTGGTCGCCTTCGCGTACTTTGCCGATGGGGCCGCCGGCCAGGGCTTCGGGAGTGATATGGCCGATGCAGGCGCCGGTGGAGACGCCGCTGAAACGGGCGTCGGTGAGAACCGCGATTTCCCTGCCGAAGGCGAGGTAGCGGAGCGCGGCGGTGATTTCGAAGATCTCCTCCATGCCGGAGCCCATGGGGCCCCGGCCCATTAAGACGATGATGTCGCCGGGGCGGATGGCGCCGCTCTTGATCGCGGCGATGGCGGCCTTCTCCGTAACGAAGACGCGCGCGGGGCCGGTCTTGCGGTAGACGCCGGCGGGATCGACGACGGAGGGATCGATGGCCGTGCTCTTGATGACGGAGCCGCCGGGGGCGAGGTTGCCGGTGGGGAAGGTGACGGCGGAAGTGAGGCCGCTGGAGCGGGCGCGATCTGGGCCCATGATGACGTCGTCGGGATCGACGCCATCGGTTTCACGCAGGACGCGGCGCAGGGCGGCGCGGCGTTCGGACTGCTCCCACCAATCGAGAATGGAGTCGAGCTTTTCTCCGGTGATGGTGAGGACGCCGGTTTCGAGCAGGCCGGCACGGCGCAGATGGAGCATGACTTCGGGCACGCCGCCGGCGAGAAAAACCTGCACGGTGGGGTGCATTTGGGGGCCGTTGGGGAGGGCATCGACGAGGCGGGGGACCTGGCGGTTGACGCGCTTCCAGTCCTCGACGGTGGGGCGGCGCAGACCGGCGGCGTGGGCGATGGCGGGGATGTGGAGGATGAGGTTGGTGGATCCGCCGAAGGCCGCGTACACCACCATGGCGTTGCGCACGGAGGCGGCGGTGAGGATGTCGCGCATGGCGAGCGAGCGGGCCTGGAGCAAGAGCGCGGCGCGGGCGGAACGGCGGGCCATGTCGGTCCAGATGGGATGGCCGGAAGGCGAGAGCGCGGACTGGGGGAGGGACATGCCGAGGGCTTCGCCGACCACTTGGGAAGTGGCGGCGGTGCCGAGGAACTGGCAGCCTCCGCCGGGAGTGGCGCAGGCGCGGCAGAGCATTTGGGAGGCGGCTTCGAGCGAGAGTTGCCCGCGAGCGAAGCGGGCGCCGGAGGACTGGACTTTGCCGGCGTCTTCGCCCTCTTCGGCGAGCAGGGAGACGCCGCCGGGGACCAGGACGCAGGGCAGCGAGGGCGCGCCGGCGAGGGCCATCATCATGGCGGGCAGGCCCTTGTCGCAGGTGGCGACGCCGATGACGCCGGCCGCGGTGGGCAAAGACCGGATGAGGCGGCCGAAGACACTGGCGGCGTCGTTGCGGTAGGCCAGCGAATCGAACATGCCGGTGGTGCCCTGGGTGCGGCCGTCGCAGGGGTCGGTGCAATAGGCGGCGAAGGGGATGGCGCCGAGCGACTTCAGCTCCTTGGCGGCGGCGTCCATAAGCAGGCCGACTTCCCAATGGCCGGTGTGATAGCCGAGCGCGACAGGGGAGCCATCGGCCGCGCGGATGCCGCCGTGGGTGCTGAGGATGAGGAACTCGGGTGCGCCGAGCGCGGCGGGGTCCCAGCCCATTCCGGCATCCTGGCTCCAGCCGAAGAGGTCGCCGGAAGGCCGCTTGAGGAGCATCTCCGGAGTGAGGGGCAGCGAGCCGCGCGGGCCGGGCGCTTGGCTGCGGACGTGGTAAAGCGAAGGATCTCCGGAATCGAGAAGTTGCCAAAGGGAGATGGCCATGATGGGGAGTCCGATCGGATTCCCATTAGAACAGATTGCGGCGGGAGACGGAACCGGGCGGGGAATTCGACGCGGTGTCGACGGATGAGGGAAAATGAAACCATGAGCGGAATTCAGTTCGTCACCGATGAGAAAGGCCGCAAGGTCGGTGTGCTCATCGACCTGAAGAAGCACGGGGCTATCTGGGAGGACCTCCGGGACGGTCTTGTTTCCGAATCGCGCCACAAGGAAAAGGGTGTTCCTTACGCGCAATACCGGGCCAACCGCCCGAAGCGTAGCCGCGCACGTGGCTGAGTACTCTCTCGAAATCAACCATCGGATTCGGTCTTCACCGGGTCTTGGGTTTCGGATGTAAAATGAAAATCCTGGGTATAAAGGCCGAGAGATGACGTCCGCCCACGAACCGGAATTTCCGGGAAAGACAGGGGGCACCCCAATCAGTGCGCTCAACTGGAAGTATGTCTTGGACGATGCGATGTTGCCGGAAGGCCACATGGCGCCGGTCTTTCCGCTGGGAGTGAATGTCGTTCTGGCGCGCGTCGGCGGCGCGGTCTACGCCGTTTCAGGCAAGTGCGCCCACATGGCGTGTCCGCTGTCCGCGGGAAGGCTGGAGGGTTACACAATCATCTGCGGATGCCATGATTGGCGTTTCGATGTTCGAACAGGCAGGTTCCTCGATGCGCCGGAGCTTGGCGTCGACGTTTACCCTACAAAGATCGAAGCGGGCAGACTGTTTGTTAACCTCGGTTGAAAGGAAAATAGCATGGAAATAGTCAGCATGTATACTCTCTCAACTTGTCCCTGGTGCCACAAGACGAAGAAGTTTTTTACCGACCATCACATCCCGTTCACTTACATCGACTATGATCTCGCCGACGAAGCGACACAAGCGAAGATTTTGCGGGAGCTCGATGCCGCCGGCGCCACTGGCTTCCCATTCGTCAAAATCGGCGACCAAGTCATCTCGGGCTATCAGCCGGAACTCTACTCGAAGGCGCTGAAATCGTAAGGCGGTGTCGAATGGATACTGAATCGCGGAAAAAGGCGCTTCGCCATTTCTACGACAAAGTAGTGGGGCCGTTGGGCTTCAAATTCACGCCCGACACGGAGCTGGCGGATTTTCTGCTGGAACAGGAAGTGATGCTGGAGGACAAGCACGGCGTTCCATTCTGCCCCTGCCAACCAGTGCGCCATGACCGCGCCCGCGACATGCAGATCGTCTGCCCATGCATTCCCTTCCACCGGCAACATTTCGACGCTATCAAACGCTGTTGGTGCGGGCTCTTCGTCCACCAGGATGTCACCGACCCGGATAGCCTGCCCCAACTGCCGCCAAAGGACGTGGGCCTTGGGTGACAAGTTCGTCCGCGCAATCAGCTCCGATGAGATCGCGCCCGGCGGGATGAAGACCGTCGAGATCGAGGGACACGAGATCGTCATCTGCAATTGCGGTGGAACTTACCACGCCATCGAACGGCGCTGCGGGCACATGAATGCGCCGCTGGAAATGGGTGCGCTCGACGGCAAGTTCGTCACTTGCGCCATGCACTGCGCGCAGTTCGACGTCACCACCGGCGAAGCCCTCTCCGGCCCGGTTCCCGCGGATCTGGGCAATGAGAGCGTTCCGCCCAGAGTGGCTGCCTATCTGCAGTACGTGGGCATGCTGCTGCAGCACGTCCGAACGGAATCCATCCGCACCTACGAAACGAAAGTCGAAGGCGGCTGGGTCCTGGTCGCGCCATGATTCGCATGTCGTCGCGAATCGGTGGGCGCAGACAAATCCGGCGCCCGATGCGCAACTCCGTGAGTTCGCCAGCGGGAGCTTGTTTTGGGGTAAAAATGCCAATCGGGGAGGCGCAATACCCACCTCCCCGGGCGCAAGCGGCAAAACCCGCTCGCCCACAGCGCGTTGGCCAGGGAAACCTGCTATACTGAGGGTGTCTTTGATCGTCCCGCTACAGCTTGGTTGGTTTCCACTTCTGCCTTGGCTCTCGCCCGAACTATCAAAACAAAGGAAAACAACATGAAAAACCTATTTGTAGGCAATTTGGATTTTGCCGCAACCGAATCGTCCATCCGTTCGCTGTTTGAGCAGTACGGGACTGTGGATCGCGTTAACGTAGTAACTGACCGGGAAACGGGCCGCGCGCGCGGCTTCGCGTTCGTCGAAATGACGGACTCCGCCGAGGCGGACAAGGCGATCGCCGGTTTGAACGGCACCGACATGAATGGCCGCGCCCTCAACGTGAACGAAGCTCGACCGAAGACCGACAGCGGCCGATCCGGCGGCGGCAGACCGGGCGGCAACGGCGGCGGTGGACGGCAGCGTCGCGAGCCGCGTTGGTAAACTGAAGAACTGGGAGCCGGCCGCCAAGGCCGGCTTTACCCTGAGGAGGCGACGGCTATTCCTACTCGCTCACGAACCACATTCAAGAAACGGCAGAAGGAACTCGCGCGCGTGGAGAAGCAGCGGGACAAGGCGGCACAGCGGGTGCAGCGGAAGCTTGCCCGGGAAGCCGGAATTGCCCTGGATGGCACCGATGAATTCGGTAATCCCATCGACAGCGCGGAGGAAACGGGCCATCCGCTCGACAGCGCGGACGAAACCGGCGAAATTGCCAAACCAGCCGATGAAGCTAGCGGCGTAAAAGAGTGACTTCGGAACTCAGACACCCTGTGTTCCAACCGAAGGAGGCGGCGGTGGAACTGCGATATTTAGGTTTTGATCAGGCGCAAAGCCGGCGCGTCTATAAGTTCGATTGCAAAGCCGCGGACAAATCCACCACGCGTTTCCTGGTGAGCGTCGACATGGTGTTGTTCTTGAAGCACCGCGTCGGGATTCAAGAAGGTCCGGTGCTCTGCGCTCATAAACTGGCGGCCGACGTCGAGGCGGCGCGGGCGGGCAATCACGAACTGACGAACGACGACCTGCTGGCCTACGTGGCGGAACGGACCGCGGCCGAGGTGCGGCGGGCGGAATCGCGGAGACCGGGGCCTCACCGGCGCAAGCCGGAGGCGGGACAGCAGTTCACGCCGTGGCGCAAGGGATAAAGTTCCGCACGGCTGACGCCGCGGGCTTCGCTCTTACGCCCCGTTCCGGGGCTGCGCCGGCGGACGATATATTGCGCACGGCTTGCGCCATGGGCATTTTCTTGCGCCCTGCGGGCCTGACGGGCAGGTGCGCCGCGCAAGACTCGCAAAGCCAGGAATGGAGCGGCTGAAAGCCGGCTGCGGGCAAGATTGCCCGCCCCACAAAACTTGCACAAGCACTGCGCTAGTTCGAGCCGGGCTCGGGCTGGGTTTTGGGGAGGAAGACAGGCTCCGGAGAACGGCGCGTGCCGTGCCATTGCGTGAAGCAGTCCTTCACTACACTGTAGAGCGGACCGCGGTTTTGCGCGATCAATCTTAGCCAGCCCAACACTCCCTTTTGCGGGAAATAAATTCCACGGAAGAAGAAGCGCGAGGCCAAGTGGCTGATCTTATAGGCGGCCGGTTCGTGAGCGATGGAATCGAGCGCTTGCTGAGTGGCGGCCGGGCTGTACGAGTTGGTCCACGCGTAGCGGACCTCAGTCTGCACTTCCGGGATGGTGATCTTGAGCGGCGTGTGCGCCATGCGGAAGGGAGCAAATTCGAGCCAGTGTTTGGGCCGGGTGAGGCGGCCTTCCTTCTGCAGGCGCGTATATAAAGGAGTGGCTGGAAACGGGGTGATTTGTCCGAAAACGGGCAGCACCGGGGGCCATTCGCGCATCTGGTCCAGAGTTCGGCTGGCCACGCCAGGCGTATCGTTATCCAAGCCGAAAATGAACGACGTGATGGCGTAGATGTTGCGGCTGGCCAGCGACTGAAGGACGCCGGCGTATTCGGACGGCTTGTTGAAGCTCTTGTTGACGCTGGCAAGATTGGCCGGATCGAGCGACTCCATGCCGATGAAGATCCATTTGCCGCCGGAAGCGGCGATCAAATCCACGAGTTCCCGATCGCGCAGGAGGTTGGCGCTGATTTGCGCCACCCAGTTCAGCTCGGCGCCGGCCGCGATGATGTCACGCAAGAGCGACTTGGTGCGCTTGACGTTGATGGCGAAGTTGTCATCGACGAAGAAGACCGCGAACTTGCCGCGCGTCGAGCGGGCGCGCTGTTTGAGCATGAGCATTTCATCGACGACGCTCTGGTTGGAGCGGAAGCGGATGGAATCGCCGAAAAAGCCCGTGACGGTGCAGAACTCGCAGCCATAGGGACAGCCGCGGCCGCTCTCAATCGGGATGATGTGAAACGTCTCCCACTCGACGCCGTAATGGCGCATGATGCGGCGGAAGAAGGCGGGGATGCGGTTGAACTGCTTGATGTCGAGGGTATCCCAGGGAATGGCCGGGTAATCCTGCAAGGTGGGCTTGCGGTCCTGACCGAAGGCGTCGACGGGAGCGTAGACTTCCTTGAGTTGGCCGCGGACGGCATCTTCGACGATGCGGGGCCAGGTTTCATCGGCTTCCCCGAGGGCCAGGGCGTCGGCGTGACGGGGGCCTCCGTCGCGGCCGAGAGCCTCATCGGGGACCTCGGTGATGTGCGGTCCGCCCATGACGACGAGAATGCCCGCGGCGCGGAGGGCATCGGCCACGCGGTAGGCCTTGGCGATCATGCGGGTCATGGCGCCGATGCCGACCAGGCCGATGTGTTGATCCAGCGCGAAGCGGACAAGTTCGGCGTCGGTCATGGGCTGAGTGTTGCCGTCAATCAGCACCACTTGATGTTGGCTGGGCGTCAGTGACTGCAGCAGAAACATCCAGAGGTGAGGCATGAAGTTCTGAGTGACACCGTTATCGGGGTTATACAGCAGGATTCTCATGGGCGTGCCGGTCTCAAGCGCCAACCGCGTGCTGGCGCCTTCCTCTCTCCGGCAAGTCACCCGCGGGTATCAGGCCGGAAAGAGGTCATCCGGGCCGTCCGTAGGGGAATCAGTGTCGGTAGAGTCATGGTATCACTCAAAAGGCCGCCAGTCAGAAGGAGTCAGCGCGGTACAATTGGGAGGGGATTCACATGGCCACCAAGCTCAATGACGAAATACTCAACGCGGCGCTGATCGGTTTCGAAAAACAGAAAGCGGACTTAAGCGCCCGGATTGCCGAGCTGAAGCAGATGCTCGGGGGCGGCGCCAAGGAGCCTGCCGCCAAAGCCGCCGCTCCCGCACGAAAGCGCAGGAGACTGAGCGCCGCCGGCAGGAAGGCGATCAGCGAGGCCGCCAAGCGCCGCTGGGCGTTGCAGCGGGCGGGAGCCGAGAAGCCGCAACGAGCCGCCAAGAAGGCGTAAAAGCTACCAGCGTTTGCGGCCGGCGCCGCCCCCACCGCCGGGGCGATCGGTTTTGGGGCGCGCTTCATTCACGCTGAGCGTGCGGCCTTCCAGATCTTTGCCGTTCAGGGCGCTGATGGCTTTGGCGGCATCTGCGTCGTTGGTCATGTCAACAAAGGCAAAGCCTCTGGGCTGACCGGTGTCACGGTCGGTCATGATGCTGACCCGTTCCACGGGCCCATAAGTTTCCATCAGAGAACGGAGCGCTTGTTCCGTGACCGAAAAACTGAGATTACCTACGAAAAGACTTTTCATACACCCGGCCTTCCCTGCCCTACCAAGAGTGTTCCCGTTGCCAGTCTAGCAGGAAAAGGGCGGTCAGGCGCATAGCGCCATTGGGCAGGTAGCACAGCGGCGGGGATACTTGAGTACACTTCCGGTAGCCGGACAGCCGGAGTTTTGTGAGACCATGGCAAGGAGGAGAACACCATGACCAAACACTTCGTTGTTGCTGCCATTGCCGGTTTCATGGGTGCCGTAGCTGTCTGTGCCGCGGAAAAGCCTGTCACCGTGAAGTTGCAAGACACGAATGGACAGGCCGTCGGATCGGCCACTCTGAGCGAGGGCAAGGGTGGATCGGGCGTGACCATTAAGCTAAACCTCAAGAACCTGACGCCGGGCGAGCATGCCATACATTTTCACCAGGCGGCCAAGTGCGAAGGGCCGGCATTCACGACGGCCGGTGGACACTTCAATCCTGACGGGAAGCACCATGGCCTGCAGAATCCTGCGGGGCCGCATGCGGGCGACATGCCGAACTTCACCGTCAAGGCCGACGGAACGTCGAAGGCGACGCTGACGGATCCGCTTGTGAACCTGGGCGCCGGCGATCATTCGTTGTTTTCGAACGGCGGGACGGCGCTGGTGATTCATGCCAAGGCCGACGACATGAAGTCGGACCCGTCGGGCAACGCGGGCGACCGCATCGCTTGCGGCGCGATCACTAAGTAGGCTGCCGGCACCGCGCGGCATTTGCGATGAGCGATGGATCAGCCTGTTTGCGCCGGTCTTTGGTCCAAAATCGACGAGCAGATCGGCTCACGCCGTGGGCTATCATGTTTCGCCCTCCGGGCTTGGCTGCGGCGGATACAATGTGTGCATGTCGAAATCGCGCAGGCAATTCTTGAGGGGCGCTTCGATCAGCCTGGCGGCCGCAGCTACTGCTTGCCGCAAGAGCGTCGAAACGGCCGCCGTCGATCAGACGCCGGGAGCGCCACCGGCCTTTGGGACGGCGCCAGAAGTGGGACCGAGGGTGTCGGCTGCCACCTTCGCGGAAGCCGAAAAGCTGGTACAGGTGGAACTGAGCCAGGCGGAGCGCGAAGTGGCGGCGGGCAGTTGGCGCAGGACGTTGGCATCGGTCTACGAGCGGCGCACCGGACCGCGTAAGATCACGCTCTCGCCTCCGGTGGCGCCGGCGACGTGTTGGAATCCGGTATTGCCCGGGCAGAAGGCGGGGCCGGAGCGCGACCGATTCATTCGCAGCAAGAGCGCGCCGGTGCCGCTACCCACGAGCGACCGGGACATCGCCTTCGCCCCGTTGACGCAGCTCTCGCGATGGATGGAGGCGCGCAAACTGAGCTCGGAGCGGCTGACCGGCATCTATCTGGAACGGCTGGAACAGTTCAACGGCAAGCTGCGCTGCGTGATCACACTGACGCGGGAACTGGCGCTCGAGCAAGCCAAACAGGCGGACCGGGAGATGGCGGCGGGCAAGTACCGCGGGCCGCTCCACGGCATTCCATGGGGCGGCAAAGATCTGCTGGATACGGCCGGCATCCCTACCACTTACGGAGCCGAGCCGTTCCGGAACCGCGTGCCGGCCGAGGACGCGGCGGTGGTGAAGCGTCTGCACGAGGCGGGCGCGGTGCTGGCCGCGAAGCTGAGCCTGGGCGCGCTGGCGCTCAACGACATCTGGTTTGGCGGCCAGACCATGAATCCTTGGCTGCTGGAGGAAGGCGCGTCGGGTTCGAGCGCGGGGCCGGGGGCAGCCACCGCGGCGGGGTTGGTGGGCTTCTCGATCGGCAGCGAAACCGGAGGCAGCATCGTCAGCCCGTCGATGCGGTGCGGGATCACAGGTCTGCGGCCGACCTACGGGCGGGTTCCGCGGACGGGCGCGATGACGCTGTGCTGGTCGCTCGACAAGCTGGGCCCCATGACTCGCAGTGTGGAAGACGCCATGCTGGTGCTACAGGCGATCTCGGGGCCGGATGCCGGCGACGTTTCGAGCGTAGCCAGCCGGCTGGACTTCGACTCGGGCGCCTCCGTCGAAGGACTGCGCGTGGGCTACTTCCCCGCCTGGATGAAAGAACCTCCGGCCACCGGCGTGGACCGCGCCGCTTTGGAGACCGTCCAGAAGCTGGGCATGGTCCCGGTGGAGGTGGCGCTTCCCGACTGGCCGTACGACTCGCTCGACCTGATTTTGTTCGCCGAGGGCGCCGCGGCCTTCGAGGAACTCACGCTGAGCGGCGGGCTGAGACAGCTCAAGGCGCAGGTTCCCGACGCGTGGCCCAACCTGTTCCGCCAGGCCCGCTTTCTTTCGGCGGTGGATTTCGTCCAGGCCGACCGGTTGCGGCGCAAAGTGGCCCAGGAGATGGCGCGCATCTTCACCCAGGCGGACGTGCTGCTGGTGCCATCGCTGCGCGACGAAATGCTCACCATCAGCAACTTCACCGGACATCCGTCGCTGACCTTCCGGGCGGGCTTTGTGGAGGTGGCCGAGGCCCGCAGCGATTGGGCGCCGGATGCGGCGAATCCGCTGCCTAAGTTCTCGCCGCCTCGCCGCGTGCCGCACGGGGTCACTCTGATCGGCCGGCTCTTCGATGAGGGTACGGTGGGGCGCGCCGGCCTCGAGTTCGAGCGGGCGCTCGGCGTGGCGGGAGAGCGGCCGCCGGGATTCTAGGTATTGGACTGAGCAGAAGCTAGAACAGAAGCACGGCGCCGTCGCGGGGCAAGGGCGAAGCCTTAGAGGCTCCATTCTGACTTCCTCGACTCCTGACTCCTGACTCCCATATCCCGAAGGGATATCAAGGGCGGAGCCCTTGCACTAAGCAAACCTGTTACTGTGAAGCCGGAGAGGAAATATGACGCCGTTCCGGTTTCACGTGTTTGTCTGCGACCAGCAGAAGCCCGAAGGCGCGCCGTGCTGCGCGGCGCGGGGCTCAGGCCAGGTGCTGGAGGCGCTGCGGCGCGAAGTCGCGGCGCGTGGCCTCGAAGGCGAAGTCCAGGTGACGGCGTGCGGCTCGCTGGGCTTGTGCGAGCATGGGCCGAACCTGGTGGTTTATCCCGAAGGCACCTGGTACTCGGGCGTGACCCCGGCGGACGTGCCGGAGATGGTGCGCTCGCATTTCCAGGAGGGCGCGCCCGTCGAGCGGCTGGTGTGCGCCGATGCCGCGGTTGTGCGCACGGAGATCCTGAGCAACCGCGAAAAGATGTTGGCGGCGCGCCGCGCCCGGGAAGCCGCCGGCGTCCTCTCCGACGACCTGAACGAGCGCATCCGGGCATTTCAGGGGAGCCGCGTGGTCCTCACGGCGCTGGAACTCGACATGTTTACGGCCGTGGGGGACGGCGCCGGCGCGGTGGAACTGGCCGCCAGGCTCGACACCGACCCGCGCGCGACCGGGATGCTTCTGAACGCGCTGGCGTCCCTGGGCCTGCTCGTCAAGCGGGAAGGGGTCTTTCGCAACTCGCCCGAGACCGCGCGCTACTTCACCGCCGGGTCGCGTGACAACGCCCGGCCAGCCTTGCTGCACACCGCGCACCTGTGGCAGCGCTGGTCGACGCTCACCGACTGCGTGCGCGCCGGCACCGCCGTGGCCCGCGACGAAGTCGCCGGCCGCGGCCAGGACTGGACCGAGGCCTTCATCGCCGCCATGCACCGCAACGCCTCGGAACGCGCGCCGCTGGTGGTGCGCGCTGTGGGCGCGGAGAACCTGCGCCGCATGCTGGACGTGGGCGGCGGATCGGGCGCGTATTCGATTGCTTTCGCGCAGGCCAACTCGGCTTTGCGGGCCGACATCCTGGACCTGGCCACCGTCGAGCCCATCGCGCGGCGCCACATCCAGCAGGCCGGGGTGGCGGACCGCGTCAGGGTCCGCGCCGGCGATCTGCGTTCCGACAGTCTGGGCGAAGGATACGACCTGGTGTTTCTCTCCGCCATTTGCCACATGCTCAGCCCCGGGGAGAATCTCGACCTGCTGCGCCGCTGCCGCGAGGCCCTGGCGCCCGGCGGCCGCATCGTCATTCAGGACTTCATCCTGGAGCCGGACAAGACCGCTCCCCGCTTCGCCGCGCTGTTCGCGCTCAACATGCTGGTGGGCACAAGCGGCGGCAGCACCTACAGCGAGCCGGAATATGCCGCCTGGCTGGGCGAGGCGGGTTTCCGGGAGATCCGCCACGCGAGCCTGCCGGGAATCACCGGGCTCATGATTGGGTCGTGGCTGTAGTTGCGGCAGTAACCGCTACACCACCGCTCCGATCCGGACCAGACAGGTCTGGCCGCAACTGCGGCGCTGCGGCCACTGAGAGCAAGCCTTAACGCAAAGCTCCTGATTGCCGAGGGCGTGCATTCGCACGGCGTACCACGGGTCCAGAGTCACCGTTTCGATGTGCGAAGCGGCGGGGCAGTACACGTGCCTGGCCGCACGGGCTCTCAGCCAGACGGGCACGAGCGCCCAACCGGCCGGGATTATCAAAGCCAAAGCCAGATAGCTCACGAAGCAATAAACCACCCACATAGTTGCACCTCAGACCGTCACCACCGGACATGGCGACTCGCGCAAAATGGCATACGCATTCGCGCGAAGCCGCCCCAGCAACCCGGACTCGCGGCCGCGTCCAATCACCAGGAGATCGGCCTTGCGGCGGGACGCCACGTCGCTCACCTGGACCGGGGCGTCTCCAATCTCGATCAATACCTCACCTGCCGTATGGAGATCTTCCTGGAGGCGGACGACCTGGCTTCGCGCGGTGGCAGCCGCCTGGCTGCGCCATTCCGGATCGAAGTACACTCCGCCCCATTGCACGAGCGACTCCGGAAGCACGTGAACGATGGCAAGCTCCGCGCCGTATTCCCGCGCGAACCGCCCGGCCCACTCCAGGACCGCACGACTGCCCTTAGCGAGATCGATCGCGCACACGATGCTGCGGAAGCCGATGGTCTCATAACTGGGAGCCTCTTCCAGGTGGGGACCCGTCCACACCGGGCACCCGGCGTCGTGCAGCACCTTGGCTGTCACAGAGCCCAGAAGAAACCGCCGGAATGGCCCGTAGCCATGAGTCGCCATGACGATCAGGCTGACGTCGTGGCCCCGCGCATACTCGACGATCTCTCTGGCCGGATCGCCTTCCACCACTTCTTGGGTTAGCGGGATATCGGGACACTGGCCGCCCAGGTAGGTCCCCAGTTCGACTTTCCTCTGCTCGAGTCTCTCCGCGGTCAGCTCGGCGGCTGTGGAGTAGGCCATTGCCTCGGGCGCTGCGTAGAGGGCCACGGGGGGCGCCACTACGTGGAGCAAAATCAGTTCGCTGTGGAAATGACACGACAGCGTTTCGGCATACTGAGTGGCGCCACGGCAGCGCGGAGAAAAAGCCACCGGCGCCAGGATTCTGGACAGCCAAGCCATACCGTCACCTCCTGGCCTGCGTCACAGCGGACGGGGCGAATTGTCCGTTTTTATTCTACTCCCATAACAGGTAAAGCGTCCCCCAAATCCGAATCGCAGGGCAGGCTTAAGCCAGGAAGGCTGGTTTTGGCCGCAGGTCGCACCGGCTTGTGACTTTGGACCGGCCAGACTCGGGCACCAAAATTACAATTCTAGGTTGCCGGAGTCACGAACACGCCGAAGAACAGAATCACAATGGTCAGGAGTGTGAGGATTAAGACAGCGGCGGTCAACAAAGCGGATTCCACGGTGACCTGACTCTGTTCTCCCCGTCCGTGGACCCGGCTGTGGAAGGTACCCGGCATGGCTTTAACCAGGATTTCCATGTTGCCATCCTGGCCGGTATCGATTATACATCCAACCGCCTCTTTTGGAGCTGTTTGTCTTGTTTTTCCCATCCGGGACGACTCCGGCGGCCCAGGAGGGGGTCAAAGCAGGGAAAACCGTGCTCGTGGAGACGCACCGGCTTTACCGAGACGGCACCGATATTCCAGCCCTCGAAAACCGAGGCGGGGAAAGTGGATACACCCGCCATAGGGAATGCGACCCAACTGAAGGTGTCCGGGCGCCCGGCCGGCAGCCGGGAGCCGTCAACAGGTAGTGTCGAAGAATTCGCCAGCGCCCTTGAGCGGGAAAAGGCGCACAATCACAGAAGGAGGAGCCAATGATGAAGCACACGGAAGCATTGGACATCCTGCGTGCCCAGGGCTATGCCACTGGCATACCCGACGCCCACACCGGCCGTGTCAGGGTCTGGATTCGCGGCAGCGATGAGGCCGTCGATGTGGAGGTCGGGAGAGAACTTTACGAACTGGCAGAATGCAAGTTGAGCTTCGAAGATATTTGGACGCGGCGTGAGGACGAAATGGTAGTCCGGGCTGAGTGAGCACCCCGTGCGATGGGCAAACGAGGAGTTGCTCAAGCGGATCGTGTCAAAGCCGCCCGGCGTACGGTACTCCGGTACTAGGGATATGTGCCGGAACCATGGGTGCCGGGCCAGTTCGCTGGCGCGGCTGTATTCGCCTTTTCTTCGCCATACGAAGGCTTTGGGTTCCAGTTGGTACTAGCGATGGCCGCGGGCGTGGCGACAATCCCATCGCACATCCGGGCGGGTTGGGTACCAAACTTTCCATCTCAGGCCGGAGGTGGGGCGAACGGTACCGCTGGGACCGCGGCGCGTTTCAAACCACCCAATATTTTGAGAAAGTTGCAGGCCGTCTCTGGATCTCTAGCCAGTACTAAGAGCAAAAGATCTGGTATGTTCGGTGGATTTTGGTGTATTATGCGTATGGTATAGAAGCGCGTAGTAAGTGGGAGCAACGTATGCGTTTTCACAGAATCGCTAGCATCCTGTTGCTGCTGAGCTGTTATGGCTGGGCGGGCACCATCCCTGTTGCGAATCCTTCATTCGAGAGCCCGAACGTGTCGGGCATGACGTGTGGTTTGACGGGTTTACCTGGTTGCGACTATCCGCACGGTAGCCTTGGTGGTTGGACGTTTTTCGGAAGTTCAGGGATTGCCGCGAATGGGAGTCCCTTCGGCGTGGATACACCTGGGGACGGTAATGCGGCCCCGGATGGCACTCAGGTGGCTTTTCTTCAGTATGACCCTAGCAACCCACTTTCGTCTCCTGGCAACATAAGTCAGAGCATTGGCGGGCTAAACGCCGCCCAGTCTTACGTACTTTCCTTCGAGGCTGCGCAACGCCCCGAGAGTTTAGGCCCTACTGGGGCTTTTCTTTTTGGCGGAGGGCTGGATTTTTATGTTTATTGGTGCCCAGGGGGCTCGAGCTGCAGCCCGATTGACTTCATTGAGTTCGACAACCAACTGCCGTCGTACTTGAGCTTTGCGGAATACTCGACGGCCCCGTTCACGGCAGGGGCGACCAGCGGCTTACTGGAGTTTCAGGCATATGATCCTCTAAGCGGGGATCGGAGCGACTTCATCGATAGTGTTCAGCTCAACGACGACATTGTGCCTGAACCATCGAATGGGCTGATGGTGCTATCCGGCATTGGACTGATCGGACTTGGACTACGCTGGAGGCTCGTCCATAGCCGATCGCTTCCCTCCTAAAGGCTCCTTGCCGAGGACTCGCCTCACAATTGTGTTCGAGTACTAAACTGGCATCTTCGCCAGAGAGGTTGACAGGAGAGCTGCGCAGCCAGCCAGTTTCCTGCAACTTCTCTTTCCGGACGGCCAAAAAATGGCCCATGTTGGCTGGTCCGGCGAAACGCCGGACGCACACACGCCTTGCCACGCCCTGCTGCCGGAGATTGGGTGGGCGCATGTGAGCTAGACTGGTCTAGACAGGTGCGTAGTGCTTCCTTTCGGCGCTGCACGGAATGGATACGGATAGCGGAGATCCAGTGAGGCCCCTCAATATACTCTGCTCGTCCACACGTCAATGGAATCCCGGGGACGAGTGGATTGCGCTCGGCATCCGACGCTTATTCCGTGCTCTCTACCCTGAGAGGGTGGTGAATTGGATCCTTTACGACCGCAGCCCGGACTGTTTCCTGGAGCCTTGGGTGGCGTCTGCAAGAAGGCCTCATCTGCTGGGCAACTCATACCAACCCGGGGAGGAGTTGCCGGCAGTGGACCTGGTGGTCATAGCCGGCACGCCGGAATGGCTGGGCCCGCATCTGGAGCCGCTGGCCCGCATCCATCACACTTCCGCCGCGCCGGTGTTCTATCTGGGAATCGACTATCCATCCACGGAGTTGCCGAGCAGCCCCGACGACGTCCGGATGCTCTCTGGAGCCCTGATCGTCACTCGTGGCGGCATCGCCAGGCAGGCGCTGCTGGCCCTGGGAATCCAAGCCCACATGCTGCCGTGCCCGGCGCTGTTTGCGGCGCCCTTCGAGTACCCTGCGAGAGCGCTCAACAGGATAGGAATCGTCCTGCAAAACGACCGCGTCCCGAACCAGGCCGTCTCCGCCCAGCTTAAGGCCCGGATGTTGGGCATGTTGCCTTTGCTGCAAGCGCGGTTTTCCGTTAAGATCATCTGCAACTACATCGACGAGTACCTCGAGTTTTCCTCGAGTATCGACTGCCCGGTCTGTTACTCGTACGATTCGGGCGAATATTTCGGCCTCCTGTCCGATTGCGACGTGGTGATCTCGACGCGGTTGCACAGTGCGCTGATTGCCAACTCCCTGCTCAAACCGGCCATCATGACGAATACGGAGCCACGAGTTTGCTCGGCTGTAGAACTGTGCCCGTACATTTTTGTTCGCGAACCGGAAGACGTGCCCGGGTTTCTGGAGCACTTTGAGCCCGACCCGGTCACGAGAAATCTCTTCAACTGGAAACGCAACCAGGAAGCGCAGTACCTGGAGATTCTACGGGGCGCCCTCCAAGAACATGGTCTCTATTAAGTTCAGGACGATCGAGGATTTTCGCAAGAGCGACCGGGCCGCCCGGCAGGTCTCCGGGATCCACAGCGGGAACGCCGGCGACGTGATCTACTCCCTGCCGGCAGTCCGGGCGCTGGGGATTCGCCATCTGATCCTCAATGTATATCGGGATCCCAAACCGTTCAGGGAGCTGACCGAGCAGAACGCCCGGGCGCTGGCGCCTCTTTTGCTGGAGCAGGACTATCTGGATCGCGTAACCCTGGTCACTGCGGGCGTGCCGCTCGAATCGGTGGATCCGGGGTGCATCGATGTCGATTATGTATTAGATCGTTTTCGAAACGAGGATATCGGGCGTGCTCACCTGATGCACGCCCACGCTAAAGCCATGCACGCGGAAATAGACGCCAACGCGCCGTTTCTCCGGGTTCCCGTAGAAACGCCGGAGGTGAGTGAAGTGGTTCTGGCTCTGACGCCTCGCTATCGGGACCTGACGGACGAATCCCTGCGCGACCTGATGCTGTATTTCGACGACATACTGATCCTGGCGATTCCGGACGAGTGGCGGAGCGTGGCCGGCATCCCGGGCCGCGTCCGGCGGTGTGCGGATTTTCTGGAGATGGCCCGGCTGATCCAACAGGCCGGGGTATTCATCGGCAACCCCGGTCTGGCATCTGCCATTGCGGAAGGACTGAAGGCCCCCCGGATCATCGATCTGCCTCTTGATCTGCCCAACGCTTTCCCGATTGGTCCCAATGGCTATGTCCTGCCCAGCGGGCGCGGAGAGTTTGTGGATATTGTGCAGCGCCTCTGTCGAGACCGTCCCCGCCTGGCGTCGTTGTATAGCGATCTGCTCCGGTCGCTCGATTCACAGGCTTCCGAAAATCGCGAACTGCGATGCGCAATCGGCGCCGGGATTCAGCATCCGCGGGTTGGCCACCGGCTTCGGCTAATCGGGGAAATCGACTCCGCCCCCATCACTTTCGATGGCGGTGGATGGAGCAGACTCGCCCCGGAGGGAAATGGAGTATTTCTGAATCCGGGCCCTAAAGAGACAGCACCAGCCAGCGTCCGGTTCGAGGGCCTCAGGCTGGCGGGCCACAATTGCTTTGAAGCCGATTTGAGCGTCGACCATCCCGAATCCGCGCCGGTTTGTTTTCGGTTTCACCTGCGCGATGAGAACGGCCTGACAATCCAGGAGAGCACTCGGGAAGTGCAGCCGGCGGAACCGGTGCACTGGCAGGTGACCTTTCCCCGAAACTTCTCCACGGCCAGCCTGGAGCTTTCGACAGTTCTGGCCCCCGGCTCGGAATCTCCGGATTTCGCCTGGGCGTGGGTCAGGAATCCGCAACTCAGAGTGATCTGAACGGCAGGTTTCCGGCGATGCTCCGGCACCCGGACCCCGGCCGATCTCCTGGCAAACGACCCGTTGCGATGCCGTTCCTGCTAATTTTGTTCCATGGACCTCGCAGATCACCCGGCAGGATACCGGCAAGCAAAGCTTCGCAGACTGAATCCGGCCGACAAATGAGGCGTTCAATCAGTGACTAGACCATTCATTGAGGGTAAGCAGATCAGGGACCTTCCAGAGCCGCCATCGCGCGCGCGTTCGTATGCAACCTTCAATTCCGTTCTGGCCTGTGTGGCGTGTTTGGTGACAGCCTATATGCTGATCACCAGTTTGATCATCGTTCACGACGCCTATTCGCCGCTGCCGCTGGCCGATAGTTGGGGTCTTTGGAAACAGTATAAACAATACGGAAACTACTCGACCTTCCTGTTCCGGCAACACAACGAGCACCGGATTGTGGTGACGAGACTGGTTTACATTATTGATCGTTTCGCGTTTCATGGGCGCGGCCTGTTTCCTCTTGTCTGCAGTCTGCTTCTTCAAGTCGCCACGGGAGTATGGCTCTACAGAATGACGCGTCGGACGGGAGAGGCAAGCCGCCTATCACGTCTTCTACTAGGATGTGCGATCTGTTCGGCGTTGTCATCCGCCCAGCAATTCCCGAACCTCGTCATGGGGTTTCAGATCCAGTTTACGATGGTGTATTGTGCATCCTGTGGTTCGCTTCTTGCATTAATACGTGCGGCCGAGCGATGGCAGGAGGGTCGCGATCCCGAGTTGTGGTTTGCGGTCAGTTGTGTTTCTGCGCTGGTGGCGACGTATTCGTCGGCAAACGGTCTCTTGCTCTGGCTTGTTCTGCTGTTGTTCGGGCTGTGGCTTCGCCTG